>Ga0209083_1000045_pt1 | contig 193405 bp, 158 predicted proteins | sample AM7aDNAmetaG_FD_184132 | JGI IMG/M metagenome (GOLD analysis project Ga0209083, IMG submission 184132) | Freshwater microbial communities from Finland to study Microbial Dark Matter (Phase II) - AM7a DNA metaG (SPAdes) (version 3) | ecosystem: Environmental > Aquatic > Freshwater > Lake ... | reverse complement strand
CTTAAAATTGATACGATTTGTTCTGTTGAATGCTTCTTCGTTCCCATAAAATACCCCCTTGTAATTTGTCCTTTCCGTATTATACACTAGTATTCAGGATTGGACTAGTTTTTGGGGGGCAGGTCACCACCATTATCTGTTTGAATTCTTCTTTCCAGTTGAAGGGTTTGACTTTCCAGTAGTCTTTTCCGAAGTATTTGAAGAGTTCCTGGCTGTCGCCGGAGATTAGGGAATTTCCGCATTTTATGTTTTTGTCGAGCATGGGGAGGACATTCCGGCCGGCGACCAGGCCTTGTTCGCCTTCGAGCATTTTAAGCATTAGGGACAATTTTGTGACTTCTACGGCTTGTTCGTCTATATCTACGCCGTAGATATGGCGTTTCAGGATCTCTGCTTTTTCCCAGATGGTCAGTTCTCTTTCTTTACCGTCGCCTCTTATGCCAAACCCTGCTTGACCTTCCAAGATTTTGTCGCCTTTGACTTTCAGGCCTCTGTAATAATTAAGCATTTCTTCGTAAGCTCTTATTAAGAAACTTCCGGAACCGCAGGCGGGATCCAGGATGCTGAGTTTTTTTATTTTTGCGGGAGTACTTTCTTCCAGTACCTTGCCGACTGTGTTTTTTACGATATAATCCACGATGTACTTGGGGGTATAGTAAACGCCGCCGGCTTTTCTGACTTCGGGTTTTAATTCGTATTTTGCCTGGTGCTCGGTCAGTTTAATAGTATAGCCGAGGTATTGTTCGTAGATGTTTCCGAGGACTTCCAGGGGAATGACATCAAAAAGATACGGGTCATAGGTTGCAAGTATGATTTCTTTCAGGGGTTTTATATCAACGACAATCTTGCCGTCCCAATCTCTTTGGCCAAACAGATCACTATTGAAAATATAGTTATAATGCTTAAATTCCTCATCAACGAACGACATAGCTTTCGTACCGACAGCTTCATTCCTATCGGCAAAGATACTTTTTAAGGTTGGGCGGTTCGAAAGATTGCGGTCTTCGCAAAACCGCATGAAAATAATCCTGTCGAGGATTTTCTGGGTTATCTCTTTAAGGTAAGTGCCGTCTTTATCAGAATCGCCGGAATTAAAAAGAGCGTGGTTATTCTTATAAATATCCTTTGCGAGTTTTTCCCGCCAGCCTTCCAGGTCTTCAAGAATAGCTTTATCTATTGTAATGCGGTCTTTGGGTTTAACCTTTATAAGTTCATCAAGCTTTCCCGCCAAAACAGATTCTTTTGAAAGTATCCAGAGTTCATCAAAACTTGAAAGGTATTCCTTCCACGGAATGTCAAGCTTCATTCCTTTTTTAAGGTTCTTAAAATTCGGCTTTATTGTGGTATCAAAGAGCATTATCCCTTCAAAATCCGTAAGCATAACAAAAGGAACATCTCTTCGGTTGAAACCGTATTTTATCGCCTGCTCTATATGCCTATCCAGGTCTGCCTTTACGGGTTTTGCTTCCACAAACATTACGGTCTTACCGTTTATCTTCAAGCCATAATCTACCCTGTCCCTTGAAACCCTTTCTTCCGGGCTTACCTCATCGTTATTATTGACATCCCAGCCAAGCACATCTTTAAGCAACGGCTGGATAAAAGCGGTTTTTGTGGCTTCTTCATTATAGTTTTGAGTTTTTCCGGATTCAAACTCGGATTTGAATTTCGCGACCAATACGGTGAGATTTTTCCTGGCTTGTTCTTTTGTTGAACTCATAAAATACTTAATCCCCCTCTTTTTCACCCAAACAAGTTATTACAAAAGTTATTCTACCACAAAAACCCGGTGATAAAAAGACAGTTTTCCTACCCGCTAAAAAGACCGGAGGTTTAACAATATATTATAATATAAGGCCGTTCAAAAAAAAGAGCCCGCCTAAGCAATATGCCTAAGCGGGCTCAGATGAGTCCAAGATAGTGACGTCCTACTCTCCCACACAGTTGCCCGTGCAATACCATCGGCCCTGGAGGTCTTAACTGCCGTGTTCGAAATGGGAACGGGTGTTTCCCCTCCGGTATTATCACTATCAATATATATTATTTAAAAGACCACTGAGATTTGTACGCCTTGATCAAAGTAAAGTATAACTTTTATTACGGTTGTTGCCAATTTATATCACAGATCGCGCTTTCATATATCAACTCAGTAAAGAGTTAATTAATATGGTCAAGCCGAACGGCGGATTAGTATCGGTTAGCTGAAACACTCACGTGCCTTACACTCCCGACCTATCAAACTCATAGTCTATAAGTTGCCTTCAGGGATATCTAATCTTGGGGCGAGTTTCACACTTATATGCTTTCAGCGTTTATCCCGTCCGAACATAGCTACTCGGCATTACCATTGGCATGATAACCGATACACCAGAGGTTCGTTCATTCCGGTCCTCTCGTACTAGGAACGACTCCCCGCAAATATCCTGCGGTCACAGCAGATAGAGACCAAACTGTCTCACGACGTTTTGAACCCAGCTCACGTACCGCTTTAATTGGCGAACAGCCAAACCCTTGGGAGCTACTTCACCCCCAGGATGCGATGAGCCGACATCGAGGTGCCAAACCGCATCGTCGATATGAACTCTTGGATGCGATCAGCCTGTTATCCCCAGAGTAGCTTTTGTCCGTTGAGCGATGACCCTTCCACACGGTATCACCGGATCACTAAGACCTGCTTTCGCACCTGCTTGGCCCGTCGGCCTTGCAGTCAAGTTCCCTTATGCCTTTACACTCAACACGCGATTTCCAACCGCGCTGAGGGAACCTTTGTACACCTCCGTTACTCTTTAGGAGGAAACCGCCCCAGTTAAACTGCCCACCAGGCATTGTCTCCAAACCGGATAACGGTTTGGATGAGGATCTCAAAACAACAAGGGAAGTATTCCAGGATCGGCTCCACACCCCCTGGCGGGAATGCTTCAACGCCTCCTTCCTATGCTCTACAAGTCAATTCAAAATCCAGTACCAAGTTACAGTAAAGCTTCATGGGGTCTTTTCGTCTAGCTGCAACTATCCTGCATCTTCACAGGAACTACAATTTCGCCGAGTCTTCTGTTGAGACAGTGCCTGGATTGTTGTGCCATTCATGCAGGTCGGAATTTACCCGACGAGGGATTTCGCTACCTTAGGACCGTTATAGTTACGGCCGCCGTTTACCGGGGCTTAGATTCAAAGCTTCGCCTTGCGGCTAACCTCTCCTCATGACCTTCCGGCACTGGGCAGGCATCAGACCCTATACATCCTCTTACGAGTTAGCAGAGTCCTGTGTTTTTGTTAAACAGTCATCCAAGCCTCTTCACTGCGGCAACTTCACGCATAGCTGAGTAAACAACTACACGCTAATGTTGCACCCCTTCTCCCTAAGTTACGGGGTGATTAGGCCGAGTTCCTTAACAGAAGTTCTCTCGAACACCTTGGTATCTTCTACCCGTCTACCTGAGTCGGTTTACGGTACGGACACGATAAAGTCTGACTAGAGGTTATTTCTCGTCAGTGGGGAATCAATCAATTCATGTATGAGTCTCCCCATACACTACCCATCACTTTTCGGCGTTTAATGAGCCGCCGGATTTACCTGGCAACCCCGCCTAAGAGCTTAGACATTCACAACCGGCCGAATGCTGACCTATCCTACTGCGTCGCCCCATCGCTGATAACGACTTCATCATGGTACAGGAATATTAACCTGTTATCCATCATCTACACCTTTCGGTCTCGACTTAGGTTCCCGACTTACCCTGAGAGGATTAACCTAGCTCAAGGAAACCTTAGACTTACGGTGTCAAAGTTTTTCACTTTGATTTACGCTACTTATGCCTGCATCATCACTTCTAATTCGTCCATGTAACCTCCCGGTCACACTTCACACTACAATAGAACGCTCCTTTACCACTCTTCCCTTGCGGGACAAGTCCATAGCTTCGGTACTATACTTTAGCCCCGGACATTTTCGGCGCAAAATCACTCGACCAGTGAGCTGTTACGCACTCTTTAAATGATGGCTGCTTCTAAGCCAACATCCTGGCTGTTTGGGTAATTTCACATCCTTTGCCACTTAGTATAGATTTTGGGACCTTAGCTGATGGTCTGGGCTGTTTCCCTCTCGAATATGGACCTTAGCGCTCATATTCTGACTCCTGAAATCTGCACAATGGTATTCGGAGTTTGAATGGGTTTGGCAGGGTTATTCACCCCCCTAGCCCAATCAGAGCTCTACCCCCACTATTTAAATTTCAAGGCTAGCCTTAAAGCTATTTCAAGGAGAACCAGCTATCACCAAGTTCGATTAGCTTTTCACTCCTACCCTCACCTCATCGGAGATTTTTGCAACAATCACCCGTTCGGACCTCCATAAGCTGTTACGCTTACTTCATCCTGGACAAGGGTAGATCACTTGGCTTCGGGTCTAATAAATGCAACTAGTCGCGCTATTAACACTCGCTTTCGCTACGGCTCCACAGCTCAAGGCTGCTTAACCTTGCTGCATTCACTAACTCGCAGGCTCATTAACCAATAGGCACGCAATCATCCGTCTTGCGACGGACTCTTACTGCTTGTAGGCATACGGTTTCAGGTTCTTTTAACTCCCTTCTTAAGGGTTCTTTTCACCTTTCCCTCGCGGTACTTGTTCACTATCGGTCGCTAGAGAGTATTTAGTCTTAGCCAGTGGTCTGGCCGGATTCCTGCAGAATTTCACGTGTCCCGCAGTACTTGGGAGCAGATCTCCGAGATCGCAAACCTTTAATCTACCGGACTATCACCGTCTATGGTCATCCGTTCCAGGATGTTCGACTAGGTTGCGATTTTTAACTCGGGTACCGCTTTGCACAGCGGCGTGACCGTCCCGCGACACCCTTTGCAAAACGCGTGCAGGCTATAATTGCAAAAGGTTTAGACTCCTTCCCGTTCGCTCGCCACTACTAGGGAAATGATCCCCGTAAGGGGATTTTCTTTTCCTCGGGTTACTGAGATGTTTCACTTCACCCGGTTGTCTCCTTAAGACTATTTTATTTATCTTAAGGCTAAACGTTAGCACGTTTAAAGTTTCCTCATTCGGATATCTTCGGATCAAAGCATGCAGACAGCTCCCCGAAGCTTTTCGCAGTCTACCACGTCCTTCATAGGCTTCTAGCGCCAAGGCATTCACCGTACGCCCTTAGTAGCTTGACCATATTACTTAAATCTTTCCTGAATCATTTGGATCTTTTCTGGGTATAACTTTACTTTTTTCTCAGCGTACTAAATCTCAAAGAACAATTTGAAACATTGCGCGACCCGTGAACCATTCACTTTGCTCAGGTTCAGGGCAAGTTACATTAAGCTTTTGCGTTAAATCCGGCTCGCCATAAACCCGGTATTTTTGAGTGGTTTATGGTGGAGATGAGGGGGATCGAACCCCTGGCCCCCTGCTTGCAAAGCAGGTGCTCTCCCGGCTGAGCTACATCCCCAATTTGGATTACTAATTACTTATTACTGATTTCTAATTATTTATTAGTTATCAGCAATCAGTTATCAGCTATCCTGGTAATGGTGGGCCTATTCTGAATTGCACAGAAGACCTCACCCTTATCAGGGGTGCGCTCTAACTAACTGAGCTATAGGCCCCATTAACGAGCCCTACTAACGCAATCGCGTAATGCTTCAAATTATATAGAGATAAATGGTTACGTTCTTTCAACTTTTGTGAGATCTAATTCTCCTTATAAAGGAGGTGATCCAGCCGCACCTTCCGATACGGCTACCTTGTTACGACTTCACCCCAATCATTGATCACACTTTAGCCACCTTAACGGTTTCTTCAAGTATAATCAACTCTCGTGGTGTGACGGGCGGTGTGTACAAGGCCCGGGAACGTATTCACCGTAGCGTAGCTGATCTACGATTACTAGCGATTCCAGCTTCATGAGGGCGAATTGCAGCCCTCAATCCGAACTGAGGCGCACTTTTTGGGATTAGCTCCATCTTACGATTTGGCAACCCTTTGTATGCGCCATTGTAGCACGTGTGTAGCCCTGGACATAAGGGCTATGATGACTTGACGTCGTCCCCACCTTCCTCCACGTTGTCCGTGGCAGTTTCTTTAGAGTGGCCCCCTTGCGGGTGGCAACTAAAGATAGGGGTTGCGCTCGTTGCGGGACTTAACCCAACATCTCACGACACGAGCTGACGACAGCCATGCAGCACCTGTGCTGGCTTCCATCTTGCGACGGATCGTTACCCTTTCAGGTTCCTACTACCAGCATGTCAAACCCAGGTAAGGTTCTTCGCGTAGCGTCGAATTAAACCACATGCTCCACCGCTTGTGCGGGCCCCCGTCAATTCCTTTGAGTTTTAATCTTGCGACCGTACTCCCCAGGTGGTACACTTAATGCGTTAGCTTCGGCACATCCCGTTAACCGGGACACACCTAGTGTACATCGTTTACGGCTAGGACTACCAGGGTATCTAATCCTGTTTGCTCCCCTAGCTTTCGCGTCTCAGTGTCAGTTACGGACCAGGAAGTCGCTTTCGCCACCGGTGTTCCTTCTGATATCTACGCATTTTACCGCTACACCAGAAATTCCACTTCCCTCTCCCGTACTCAAGTAAAGCAGTTTTGAATGCAGTTCATTGGTTAAGCCAATGGATTTCACATTCAACTTACTAAACCACCTACACGCGCTTTACACCCAGTCATTCCGAACAACGCTTGCTACCTCTGTATAACCGCGGCTGCTGGCACAGAGTTTGCCGTAGCTTACTTTAGGAGTACTGTCAGACGCATTGCTGCGCCCATCTTCCCCCTCTACAGGACTTTACAATCCGAAGACCGTCATCATCCACGCGGCGTCGCTCCGTCAGGCTTTCGCCCATTGCGGAATATTCCCCACTGCTGCCTCCCGTAGGAGTCTGGACCTTATCTCAATTCCAGTGTGGCCGTTCGTCCTCTCAGACCGGCTACCCGTCAAAGCCTTGGTGAGCCGTTACCTCACCAACTAGCTGATAGGATTTAGGCCTTTCCAGGAGCGTACATTGCTGTACCGTTGGATAAACCCGTTTCAGAGTCTATCATCATGTGGTATTAGCCCAGCTTTCGCCGGGTTATTCCCCTCTCCTGGGTAAGTTACCTAAATATTACTCACCCGTTTGCCACTAACTTTAACCAATATTGCTATTAATTAAAGTCCGTTCGACTTGCATGTGTTAGGCACGCCGCCAGCGTTCGTTCTGAGCCAGGATCAAACTCTCCAAAAATGTTTATATTTTAGAGGTTTTAGCTCGTTTTAAATACAAATTTACTACACCTCAAAGTTTACTTAAACGTAACCTATTTATCTCTCAAAGAACACAAAAAAAAGAGCGCCGTGATAACGGCGCTCATTCAAAAAAACAGAAACAACGAACTCTTCAGCTCGTCATGGACTGCCTCTCGATTTTCTTGAATGAGGACCGTGCATAGTTATTATGTTAGCCACCTCTTCTTGCAAAGATTACTGCTACTTAGTGGTAACTATAATTATATACAATTTATTTGTATTTGTCAATGGGTAAACGTATTATTTTTTTATCCCATCTTTTAAAACGAGTAAAGGATTATACACAATGCCCCATAACTTGTCAAGTATTTAAGCAATTAATTTTCCTTGTTCTTTACAGGCAAAGAATACACCTTATGCCGTAAGGTTTTTATTGTGCCTTGAAAATAGCAGGTTCTTTTTCAGTTTCCAAAACTCAGGAGGTTTTCCTCTAAAAAGATATCATCCGCAAGCAGTTCCAGATCAAAGTTATTTATTTCTTTACTGTCCAATTCAAAAGCTCCGGAAAGAAGATATAACTCGTCAATTTCTGTTTCTTTATCCAGCGAAATATTATTATTATAGGAAACAAAGGACAGCAGTACCAGAAGTACCAGGCCTGCCGCAAGCGGGACGCCAAAGAATTTCTTTGCAAGGTTCTGCGAACCCGCGAGTTTTTCTTTAACGGAAAAATAAAAAGAACCGGGAATTCCCGGGCGGCTGACTTTTTGCATTCTCTCAAGGACCAGGGCCAGCGAGCGCAATTCCTCGGTACAAGCAGAACAGGTTTTCAAATGCTGTTCAAGTTCAATTTTTTCTTCCGCCGGAAGTTCGTTGTAATAATATTCTGTTATTTTTTGTTTAAAACCGCAGTCCGGTATCTTCATAACCTGCCATCCTTAAAATTTTTCTTCAATTTTTGTATCCCGTGGAACAACAGCGCTTTTACCGTTCCTGTTTTTATTTCCATGATCTCCGCGATATCTTTTATTTTAAAGCCCTGATAGTGCCTGAATTCAAACACCTGCCGTTCTCTTTTTGACAGTAATTCCAGGCTTTTCCAAACTTCGTTTTCAGTTTCTTTCGCGGCCAGTATCCATTCCGGACCCTCTTTTTCGTTTACGGCCGGTGCCTTTTCCCTCTCCTGCGCGCCGGTGCCGCTTTTGTCCGTGTAGAAAAAAGAAAAAGTGTCTTTGAGCTTCTTTTTCCTTTTAAGATCAAGGCAAACATTTACCAGCAGCCGGTAATACCAGGTATAGAACCTGGATTCCCCCCTAAAACCTTTTATTTTCTTAAAGACCCGGATAAAGGATTCCTGAACCGCATCTTTGGCCTCTTCCGTATTATGGAGCAGGCCAAAAGCTATAGAAAAAGCTCTGTCCTGATATTCTTCCACCAGAACCCTGAACGATTGTTCGTCGCCGGATTTAAGGCCGGCAACCAGCTTAGCATCTTCCGCTTGCGGGGTAATCATAACAGGATTATAACCCGCTTTTTTTGTGAGTTCAAGGGCTAAACAAATCAATTTTTCCGGCCTTAGCAAGATCAAGGGGTTTTAGCTTTTGCGGCGTTTAACCACTCTTTTCTTTTTTTTAACATTTCCCTGAATTTTTCCGGATATTTTTCTTTCAGCGTTTTAAGCCTGGCTTTAATATTTTTCTTTAGTTCCAGCCATTTATCAGGATCATTATTTTTTAAATTTTTCAGCCGTTCCCGCATCCTTTTTATGAATCTTGCGAACTCCTCCGGATCATCCTTCCGGAGTTTTTTGAGCCGCTCAAGACGCTTTTCCAGGACTTCGTTGAACTTCACCGGATCATTCTGCTGCAGCTCCTTAAGCGCTTCGCGCCTGCGCTCCTTAAGCCGGTTAAACCTTTCCGGGTCATTTACTTTAAGAGCTTCAAGTTTTTCTCTCAGTTTTTTCATAAGTTCAGCAAATTTCTCGGGATTTTTCTCCTTAAGTTCTTTGAGCTTTTCCCTGTCAAATCCCGGTATTCCGCTGCCTGCTTTGCCTTTTTCCTTGTTATCCGCGCTATTATCAGAGGAAAGTACAAAGGAAACGGCAATAAAGCCGATTAATACTGCTTTTAGGGATATTTTAATAAGGTTTTTCATGTTTTCTCCGGCAGCCACTTGCATATCCTTATATTGCTTTACTGTATTTGACGCGGAACTGCGCAAAAAAGTTTATGCCAGCCGGCAGGCCCTGTTCTTTAATTTGAATTTTGTTAGATTTTCTGATATGATATGCTTTAATGAGTGATTTTAATTGGAGTAAGCTGGGATTTGCGTCCGGGATGGGCTTTACCATTGTTTTGTCAACACTTGCCGGCCTGGCCGGCGGGTATTTTCTGGATAAATACCTTGATACTTCACCGCTTTTTACGCTTGTTTTATTTGTGATCGGAACTATTGCGGGGTTCTACTATATTATCAAGGAAGCTAAAAAGCTTAAATAGCGGGCTTAGACCAAAAGCCTGAAAAACGGGAACACTAAATGACTAATGATATTTTGCAGGCCGTGGCAGGAGCGATAACCGGATTTTTAACCGGTATGGCAAACGCATTCCTTAGAAAGACACTGGCAAAAACCCTGCTTAAGACCGAAAAGAAAATTGCGGTCACCTTTGTTTCGCTTTTTTCGCTTATCAGGCTGGCCGTTATAGCTTTTATTTTTTACGCTTTTCTTTTGTACACCACCAAAATATTCGCTATCGGAGCAGTTGCAGGGCTGGTAATTAATTCAATCTTCACCACTTTTTATTACGTTGCAAAGAAAAAAGAAATAAAAAAACAAGAAAAGGCGTAAGATGGCCGCGGAAGCAGAAGGCTTAAAAGAAATAATTTTCATACAGCTGCCGGGTATCCCGGAAGCGGTCACCATGTCCTGGATCGCCATGGGAATAATTATTGTTACCGGCTTTTTGGGTTCTTTTTCCATAAAAAGAGCCCCGCGGGGCATTCAGAACATGGTCGAATTTGGTATTGACTGGGTTACGGAGAAAACCCGGGAGTTTATGGGTGAAAACGGCCCAAGATTTCTTCCGCTCTTTTTGACCCTGTTCTTATTTATTTTTGTTTCAAATTTACTGGGTTTGATCCCCGGTTTTAAATCTCCGACCAGCAACATCAGCGTAAACCTGGCGCTGGCCCTGATAGTATTCTTTTCCACGCATTATTTTGGTATAAAGGAAAAAGGAGTCCTGGGCTACTTTAAGCATTTTATGGGGCCGCCCTACTGGCTGGCGCCCCTGTTCTTTGTAATACACACTATAGGTGAGCTGGTAAGGCCGGTATCTCTTACCCTGAGGCTTTTTTTCAATATACTGGCGAAAGAGGTCTTGCTCACCCTGCTGGCAACTTTATTCTTTGTCTTCCTGATGCTGGAAATGCCGAAAGTAATTCAGGCCTTATTACTGGCCGGGGATTTTCTGCTCCGCCCGGCGATAATTCTGCTGGGCGCGCTGGTAAGTTTTATTCAGGCGCTTGTATTCACGGTCTTATCCATGATCTATATTGGCAGCGCGATAACGCACGAAGAAGAACACTAATTTAATAAGTACAAAGTACAAAGTGCAAATTACGAATTACGAATTACAAATGACGATATAAGGTAAGCGGATAGAAGCTTCCGCTGAAATTAGATAGTAAAAATGAATATATTTGTAGTTAATTTCACGGGCTATCGGCCCAAATGGAGGAAGTATATGGGAATTCTTGAAGTATCGGTTCTTATCGCAGGTATCGCCATGGCCGCGGGGTCTTTAATGACCGGACTGGCGCAGGGGCTTTCTGTAGCCAAAGCAATGGAAGGCATCTCCAGGCAGCCGGAAGCCGCAGGCAAGATACAGGGCGCGCTTATCATCGGCCTTGCCTTTATCGAATCGATCGCTATTTACGTGCTGGCCATCGCGATCATTATACTCTTCGCGAACCCGTTCACGACTCCCACGATGAATGAACAGAAGGCAAAATCCGAGGTTGCGGTCCTTAAACTTGAAATGGAGAAAATTTCCCTTGAAAAAGAACTTGCGACCCTGAAGGCCGGCGTGGAAAAACCGGCTGTAAAGAAAACAAAATAATTAATTAACTACTAACTTTTACAAGGCAGACAGATGATAAATCTTAATGTTGATCTCGGAATACTTGCCATACAGGTGATAACCTTTCTTCTGGGGATGATCCTTATCTGGCAGGTATTTTTAAAGAAATTTTCAAAAAAACTTGCGGAGCGTTCTGATTATATTAAAAACACGCTTGAAAGCGTGGCCCGGCAGAAAATTGAAGTAGAAGCCCTTAAGGCGGATTTTCAGAAACAACTGGAAACTATTGATAAAAGATACCAGGAAAAGATACGCGAAGCCACAAAAGAAGCCATGGATATCAAGAATGACATAGTTTTGCAGGCCCGGGAAGAGTCAAAATCACTGCTTGAAAAGACCGGTGAGAAACTGGAAATTGAAAAAGAAAAAATGCTCAAGGAAATGCGCATCGAGGTCACAAACCTGGCTTTAGCAATAGCAGAAAAGGTGTTAAAAGAAAATATAGATAAAAACCGCCAGGAAAAGATAGTTGAGGAACTCTTAAAGGAGTTTGAAAAGAAATAATGCTTGTTAAAACTATCGGCAAAAAATATGCTTCCGCGCTTTTTGACGTGGCGGAAGGCCTGAAGAAGACCGGCGAAATAAAAAAAACCCTGACGGCCTTCATTTCCTGCATGAATGAAGAAGCCTATGCTGCTTTTAAGAACCCGAAGCGCTCCCTCGAAGCCAAACAGGAGGATCTGAGGGAACGGTTTAACAGCAAGCTTCCGCCGGAGCTTATTAATTTTTTCTGCCTGCTCATAGAAAAAAAACGGTTTGAGTTCTTACCGGAGATAGGCCGGGAATTCAATATTCTTTACGATGAAAATAACGGTTTCAGACAGGCAAGGATAATAAGCGCTTTTGCCGTAACCAAAGAACAGCAGGAAAAAGTCAGGAACACACTGGAAAAGAGATATAAAAGCAAATTCCTGGTTGAATATTGCACGGATGCTTCTTTGATAGGCGGTATGATAATTAATATCGGCAATGAAATGATAGACGGAAGTCTAAAAAACCAGCTTGCAAAAATAAGAACAAAGCTGTTAAGCTGAGAAAAAGGGGTCTTTATGGCAAAAGATATTAAAACAAATCCGGAAGAAATAGCGTCCATACTAAAAGGCCTGATAGCCGATTTTGAGAGCAAGCTGGACCGCAAAAATACCGGGGTGGTCCTCCAGGTAGGCGACGGCATCTCCCGGGTTTACGGGCTCGACGAAGTCAGGTACTTTGAGCTTGTTGAATTCAGCGGCGAAATATTCGGGATCGCGTTAAATCTTGAACGGGATAATGTCGGAGTTGTTATTCTGGGCGATGATAAGATGATAAAAGAAGGAGATATAGTAAAGTGCACGGGCCGGGTAGTGGAAGTCCCGACAGGCAGGGAACTCTGCGGAAGAGTCATAGACGCGCTGGGTAATCCTCTGGACGGAAAAGGCCCGATCCCCTCAAAAAAATCAAGGCCCATTGAAATGCGCGCGCCCTCAGTTATTGAAAGAGCCCCGGTCAAAAATCCCCTGCAAACCGGAATTAAGGCCATAGACTCCATGATACCTATAGGCCGCGGGCAGCGCGAGCTTATAATCGGAGACCGGCAGACCGGCAAGACAGCAATTGCTATTGACGCAATAATAAACCAGAAAAACAGCGACGTTATCTGTATTTATGTCGCCATCGGCCAGAAAAAATCAACGGTCGCCCAGGTAGTCGATGTGCTTGAAAAGAACGGGGCCATGGAACATACCATTGTTATTTCCGCGACCGCTTCGGACCCTGCTTCGCTTCAATATATAGCCCCTTATGCCGGCTGTTCTATCGGCGAGGAATTCAGAGATGCCGGAAAACACGCCCTGATAATATATGATGATCTTTCGAAACATGCTGTCGCGTACAGGGAAATCTCCCTTTTGCTCCGCAGGCCGCCCGGCAGAGAGGCCTACCCCGGAGATATTTTTTATCTCCATTCCCGCCTGCTTGAAAGAGCGGCAAAATTGAACGAACAAAAAGGCGGAGGGACTTTAACAGCGCTCCCGATCATTGAAACCCAGGCAGGCGACATTTCCGCTTATATACCTACAAATGTTATCTCTATAACCGACGGCCAGATCTACCTTGAAGGGAACCTTTTCTACTCGGGTATCCGGCCGGCCATTAACGCGGGCCTTTCGGTTTCCCGTGTCGGCGGTTCGGCCCAGACCAAAGCCATGAAGAAGGTCGCCGGAGGGCTCCGGAATACTTTGAGCCAGTATTGGGAACTGGTTAACTTCGCGCAATTCGGTGCGGAGCTGGACAAAGCCACCCAGTCCCAGCTTTTCCGCGGGCAGCGCCTTGTGGAAATACTTAAGCAGAACCAGTACGCGCCCGTGGCCATGGAACGGCAGGTTATGATACTTTTTGCGGTTACCAGAGGCCTTTTGGATGACCTGCCCGTTGAAAAGATCAAGAATTTTGAGGCCGGGTTCTATAAATTTGCCGATGAAAATTATCACAAACTGGTCGCCGGAATAAAGACTTCTTTAGACCTTGACGCCGGCGCGGAAGAGGCCCTGAACAAAGCTATAATTCAGTATAAACAAATATTTATTGCCAGCGAAAACGGTGCTCCGGAGGACTAAATGCCAAAAATATTTGAACGCATAAAAAATATACTGGTCGGAGAGAAAACAGAAATTGTTAAGATCCTCGAAAAGGTACCGATCTTTGAGGGTTTGAATCTGCTTGAACTTAAAAAGATCGAGATAATAACTCACGAGCGGGATTATATGGATAAAGAAGTTATTTTCCATGAAAAAGAACCCGGCGCCGGCATGTATATAATTAAATCCGGAAGCATTAAACTTTCAAAAAAAGCCGACAATAAAGAGATCTTCCTTATGTCCCTGACGGCCGGGGATTTTTTCGGGGAAATCGCGCTGCTGGATGAATCTCCAAGATCGGCAACAGCGGCTTCCGAGGGCAGGACCAAGCTGCTCGGTTTCTACCGGCCGGACTTTCTTGATCTGCTAAAACGCGAACCAAAACTGGGTTCCAAGGTGCTGCTCAAACTCGCGCAGATGATCGCCACCAGATTAAGAAATACCACCGACTCCAGGATCAAGGGAACTCCTGATGGAAACGAAGCAAAATATTAAGGTCTGGAACTGGATAAAACTGGCAGGGATCTACGGCCTGCTGCTGTTGGGCCTCTATATCTTTTATCTGGCCCAGGACATTATGACCCCCTTCCTTGTGGCTTTTATACTTGTTTATATTCTCAATCCTATCGTGGATAAAATAGAAAGCACCGGCATTCAAAGAGGTTACGCGCTGCTTGTAATATTGCTGGGTTTCGTTATTACACTCGGCCTGGTTATTTTCTTTTTCTCCGGCGCCATTAAAGATGAATTTGTTTTACTTTCAAAACAGATCCCGGAATACTTCAGCAAAATAAAAGCTGGGCTTTTGAATAATGCTTTAACCCTGGAAGAAAAACTGCCTTATCTTAAAAAAGGCTTTTTACAGGGAATGATAAACGAAAAGATCAGCGACCTGCCTTCAATAATAGGGCCGCGGATACCCGGTTTGCTCCTCTCAGTGATCGGACTGGTAACCAATACCCTGATAGTTATTTTTATTACCTTCTTTATCCTTAAAGACGGCCGGAAGTTCAGAAAAAATATCATAAAAATTGTTCCGAATAAATACTTCGAAACCGTACTTTGCCTCCTGCACGAGATCAATGTTTCCGTTGGCAGTTACGTGCGCGGCCAGATAATTGATTGCGCGATAGTGGCTATCTTATCGGTGCTGGGCCTTTACCTGCTGGGCCTTAAATACGCGATCATAATAGGTATTATCTGCGGGGTAACCAATATTATCCCCTACCTGGGGCCCGTTATAGGAATGATCCCCGGGATATTTGTAGCCCTGGTTGAACACCAGTCCGGCGGTATGGCGGTATCGGTAGTAGCGGTAATGATGGGCGTTCAGCTAATTGACAATGTGCTGATCTCACCCCTTGCTGTCGGCCAATCAGTGGACCTTCATCCCGTAGTTGTCATTTTAGCCGTATCCATTGGCGGCGCCATTTTAGGCTTGTGGGGAATGCTGCTTGCCGTGCCTATTTACTGCGCGCTCAAGGTCACTTTTCAAATCCTGCACAAGGGAATAATTGAATACGGCTCGTGGGATGCAATATAAAGCAATAGTCAAAAGTCTAAAGGTTCATAATGTCCATAAGGTAAGAGCAAAAGCACAATATAGTATTCCGGCTATTTTATTTTCATTTTGAACATTTCTACGAGTTCTATGAAACCCTCGAAAAAGCCCTGATGAATTTTGGTGCCCACTATTTTTGCGACCTCGCTTACCTTTCCCACTCTCGGTTCTTTTAATTTAAAGAGAAAAACTACCGGAAGGAATCTCATTATAGCGCCCGCCACAAATAATATCTGGAAAGCTCCCAGGGTAAAAATAAAAACAATATACTCTTTTTTCCCGATAAGGTCCAGGGTATATCCGCCAAGTACCGGGGCAAAGCAGGTGGCTATCGTTACCACAAAAGTATTAAAACTCAGGTAGGCAAGCCTCTGTTTCTTGGGCGCGAGCTTAAGAATGATATTGAACTGGGCAAGCGATAACCCGGCCCAGCAGATACCCGCGACGAACCAGATCAGCGGGAGCACATAATAATAGTTTCTGATCGAAAGGACCGCCCACATTAACGGGGTTGTTGACAGAATGAGTTCACAGACAATAAGCACCGGCTTGTTGCCATAACGGTCAAGAAGCCGTCCCCAGAAGGTCATTGTAGTCATACCACAAACCGTCGCAATGGCGTTATACAGCACCATCTCCGTATAGTTAAGTTTGAGCTCGCGAATAAGATAGACATTTCCGAAAGCGCCCGAGTAAAGCATGCCAAAGGACCAGACCGCATTGAAACATACCAGGTTCATAAAATTCTTATCTTTGAGGGAGTTTTTAATGCTCCCCAGCACTTCGACAAAGAGCGGGCCGGTTTTTTTCCCCCGGCTAGCGTCCGGCGGCGGCAATTTCTTCAGATAGGACATACCGAGTACCGCCAGGCAACCGGAAAAGAGGAAAAGAAAGCTAAAAGCGGTGTAAGGGTAATCTTTTTTCCAGGTATCCATGAACTGGGCAAAAATAAAACCACCCGCGAGAACAATAAGCGAAGCGTAACGGTTCCGCCGACTGAAATAAAATCCTCTTTCCTTCTCGGGTATTATCTCTGCCATCCAGGCCGGCCAGGAAAGCCCTATTATGACCATAAGAGCGGAATAGACCGCGAATAAAATAAGAAAAAAAGTCATACCGGCTCTATTGCCCAGGAAATAAGCAATTACGGGAGCAAGGCAGATAACCATCCATAAAATTCTCTGCACAAGCGCGGTATGCACGGTTATTTTTTTCTGATCCGGAAATTGGCCGATATAATATGAAAATACCGGGGCAAGAAGAGCCATAAAAACCGGAATAGAATTTGCAAAACCTATTTCAACATTTGTAGCTTTAAGAAAAATGAAAAATGCGGAAAGAAAGACCCCGTCCCTGACAACAGGGAGCCACTGGCTTACCCAGGCTTCTTTTATGAAATCGCCGTAAAAGCTTTGAATTTTACTGTTATTCTTCACGCTCATGCGCCTATAATAGCATATATTCGGTTTTATTTTCAAATTCAATGCTGTTAATTGTTTTGACTTTCTACGGGTATTCTACTAAAATATTTTTATATAACTGACAGCAGAGAAAAAAGGAGACCCCATGGATCCGGTATTGAAAGTTTTTCTTGTCATAAGCATGATCTGTGTAGTTTTGGTAACAATAGCGATGATTTTTGTCCTGATACAGATAAGAAAAGCGATAAAGAATATAAACACTATTTTTCTTAATCTTAATGACCTTGTAGGAAAAATTAAAGAAAATGTTACCGAAATTTTTGCGAAAGCAAAAGAAAATATCTCAAAGCTGGGAAGCGTTATTACTGCGGCAGAAGAAACGGTAAAGAGCGTCAAAACTTCAATAGAAAATATTAAAAACCCGTTCACCACCTTTCTTACTTTTTTGGGGAGCTTGATGGCCCTGCTGGTTGAAAGATTCCGCAAGTCAAAACCGGCCGCCAAAGAGAAAAGCAAAAAAATAAAAAGGTAATTAATTCTTCACTGATTACTAATAAAATATTAATCAGTTATTAGTAATCAGAAATCAGCAATTTAGTTACGCCAGGTATTTCCAAAATCCTTTGTTCTTCTCATCTCTGACGCCGGAAAGCACCAGATAATCTCTTGCCCTTGTTACGGCCACATAAAATATCCTTTTTTCTTCCTCTTCTTCCTTTAAGGCAAGCTCGATATACTCCGGAACCTGTTCCCGGATCTCTTTATCCGGACAGTAGAGGATGCCGGTTTTTTCCATTTTTTCATTGATCCTTATAGAATCGCGGTTCTTCCTTACCTCCTCACCCATCCTTACAAAAAATACCACCGGAAATTCAAGGCCCTTGGCGGTGTGTACCGTCATTATCTTTACGGCATCGGTATCTTCGGTGCTTAAGTTAGCTTTGGGTTCTTCGTCGGCATCGACTCTTTCTTCGAAATAAGCCCGAATATCCTGCAGTGAAGATCCTTCAGTTTCAAAATTTTGGACCAGCTCAATGAACTTTTTTATATTGGCCGCGCGCTGGGGTTCAAAGAACGCTTTCCAGCCTTCAGCTTTTTCCATAAAACTTTCCAGAATATGGCTCAAGGGCCTTTCGTTCACCTGCAAGACGTGTTCCCGTATTATACTCAATTTCCCGGTTTTGCATATTTTTTCATAAAGAAAGATCCCTGCTTCCGCAATAAAATTGAAAATTTCATCTTCATTTTGCTTGAGCAAGGGGCTCTTTAACAGGAGATAAACACTAAGATCATCCGAAGGTTCAATTAGGGTAAATAAAAGAGCCCGGAGAGCTATTACCTCCGGTTGTTGATAAAAGCCAAGGCCGTTTATCACCACATAGTCAATTCCTGCTTTTTCAAAGGCCTCTTCAAAATCAGCAAGATGTGTCCGCTTTCTTAAAAGAACGGCTATATCCGCTCCTGTTATTTTTTCCGGGAGCTCTTTATTTTCCTTGTTTTTTATATACTTGACTTTTTTTTCTAAAAGTTCTTTTATGCGCCCGGCCACGCTTTCGGCTTCAGCTGTATTTTCGTTCCCGCCTTTTGGTATTTCAATAATTTCTACTTTTCCTGAATTTTCTCTTTTTGGATAAAACCTTTCATACCTGGTCCTCCACTTGGGGCCGTTAATGCCCTGGGCCATGATCCGGGAAAAGACACCGTTAACAAAGCCGGTGATATCACTGCCGCATCTGTAATTTTCACTTACCTGTTGAAAAAGAAATGAATTTCCGTACCATTTTTTCATTTCTCTCGCAGCCGCGTCAAAAACCTCCACATTCGCGTTCCTAAAGCCATAGATAGATTGCTTTTCATCCCCGACTATGAACATCGTAGGATTAATTCCGGAGTCACGCTTGCTGCCCAGACCGGAATGCCATTCCTCCGTCAACTTGTTGATAATAGACCATTGCAGAAAATTTGTATCCTGAAATTCATCAAGCAGAACATGATCGGTCTGCTCGTCAAACGCAAATAAAATATTATCCACCTCGGGATTATCATTTAAAAGACAGTAGGTTATATATTCCAGATCATTAAAATCCAGCACGTTAAGCTCTTTCTTCCTGGTAAAGTACTGTTCATTGCAATAAATGAAGATCTCATAGAACATCACACTTTCCCGGTTGAAGATCAATTTTTTCGCCGCCCGGTATAACTCGAGTAGCGCTTCGTTTACTTTGCCGTAAGTTTCCCTGGCAAGCGGTTTCTTTTCTTTTGGAGGTAATTTTCTTGCTGTTTTTGCGGTCGTTAGAAAGAGCTCTCTTTGCGTATTCAAGAAATAAACAATTTTTTCCGGGTCTTTTTCATTAAGAAGCGGCCCGTAATGCCCGGTAAAATATTCGTGGCCGCTAATGCCTTCAAGCGCCGTTTTTCTTGCAACAGCGAACCCGGAAACATCAAGAAGTTCAGGTTTTCCGACCAGCGTGGAAGGCCTCAGCATAAATAGTTTTTCAACGGTCTTTTTAACCTGGCTCCAGCTGTACTTTGAATTAAGCTCCACAAGGCCCCGGCGCAGGCCGGCCAGACCGCTGTTTTTACCGGCGCCGGCTTCTATGATCCCGGTGAAAGAAGCAGCTAGCACAGAATCAATGATGCCGGAATCTTTAGGGTCGACTATTTCGAAATTTGGATCAAGGTTAAGTTCAAAAGCAAATCTCTTCAGCAGGGAAAGACAAAAGCTATGGATCGTTGAAATACGCATTAGAAATATTTTTTCTTTTATTTTTTTATAAAGCTCCGGGTTTTCGTTTTTTAGAATACGCAGTATCCTGTCCTTCATTTCTGCCGCGGCCTTTTCCGTAAAAGTTATGGCAAGGATACGTTCCGGCCCTATTCCGGCAGAAAGCAGGGCAATATAGCGGCGGGAGAGTTTTTCGGTCTTTCCGGACCCGGCAGGAGCCGCGACAATTACGTTCTTGGTGATATCGTAAATGGCAGAATCAATAGGCATGGTGTATTATACAATAAAAAAATATAATTACAAAGTACGAATTACGAATGACGATATACGGTAGTATTTATTTGTTTTTGTTCAAATTCATCTTAATGGTAACAACTGTGGCGGCAAATATTGCTATTAGTTCTTTTGTTTCTTTTATCAGGATTTCAATCTTATCGGTTAATTTAGAATTTGTCTCCTGCAACAACTCTAGCCAATACTGGGATTCTACAATCTCTTCTTCAACTATTTTAACCTTATTAAGAAAGTCTATTTTTTATTTTGCGTAACAGGCTGCCAGGTAATTTGCGCCAACAGACGTAGATGATCTAAGCAATTGATTTACTATTACCTTATTGGAGGCTGTGCTTTGAAAAAGTTGAGTTAAACCAATAACGCTCAAAGCATACAATTTAGTTCTTTTTTTGAGATCCCTTTCTGCTTTCATATTTCACCCCTTAAACAATGACGAATTACAAATGACGAACGACAATATATTGAAGGCAAACAAAAGATTTTGCCTATTTAAATAATTTTGGCGCAGGTATTATTGCGCTTTCCATATATCGTCCTTCGTCATCCGTAATTTGTAATTAATTATGTTTTCTAGTAATAGATGTCTCGCTTGCCATTTTTTATTTCTAACAAGCCCGCCCGGGTCTTTTCCAGCATCACCGGGTTTTCTATTTTTTTAATATAGTGTTCTATGACCTTGTAGCCGTCTTTTTTCAGGCCGGGAGAGGCAAAATCTTCCAGGTATTCCGCGAAAGTTAAAAGGCCGTTGGTCCGGCAGAATTTGTGTATTTCGCCCGGTTTGGACAGGTACATAAAGTCTTCTCCGGTCCGGCCCAGCCTGTAGCAGGCGGTGCAGAAGGACGGTAAAAAGCCTTCTTTCAAAGCGTCTTTGATGACCTCTTCCAGGCTCCTGGAGTCATGCCCCTTGAACTGGGAAGCATCGGCGCTTTTGCCATAACCGCCCGTCGCGGTCACTGACGCGGCCGAGGTCTGGGAGATCCCTATCTTAAATGCTTTTCTTCTTATCTCCGGCGACTCGCGCGTGGAAATTATCATGCCGGTATAAGGAACGGCAAGACGAAGGATCGCGATTATCTTTAAAAAATCCTCATCCGAAACCGGATACTCCGGTGCGTATTTTACCGTAGGCGCTTCACAGAGGCGGGGCACGGAGATGGTATGCGGACCCACTCCTCCGGCTTTATCCATATGCTCCGCGTGAGCAATAAGTCCAAGTACTTCAAATTTCCAATCATAGAGTCCAAATAACACGCCCAGGCCGCGATCATCAATACCGGCTTCAAGCGCCCGGTCATGCGCGGTCAACTGCCGGTCGTAATCCGCCTTGGGCCCTTTGTGAAGTTTCGCGTAAGTAGCCCGGTGATAGGTTTCCTGAAAAAGCTGGGAAGTCCCGATGTTAGCGGCTTTTATTTTCCTGTAATTCTCAACAGTGGTGGCGGCTATGTTAAAATTGACTCTCCGGATATTCCCTTTTTCTGTTCTTACCTTATAGATCTCGTTTATTACCTCGACCACATACTCGATGGGATTCTCTTTCTGGTCTTCGCCGAACTCCAGAAGGACCCGCTTGTGCCCCATGTTGATAAGTATCTTTATCTGCTCTCTGACCTGCTCCATGGTGAGCTTGCTTCGCTTTAGGTTTTTATTTTCGGTATGAAAATTACAGTAAACACAGTTATTAACACAATGATCCGATACATATAGAGGAGCAAAGAAAACAAGCCGCTCGCCGTAGATCTCTTCCTTGATCTTTGCTGCCGTATTGAACATCTCTTTCAGCAGGCGCGGGTCGGAAAGATTGATAAGCACACCGACCTCTTCCATGCTGAGCCCTTTTCTTTCTTTGGCTTTTTTTATTACGGCCTCCGCCGTTTTGGGACCGGCATTCTTTGTCTCCGCCAGTATCTTGAATATCTTTGCTTCATCTATAATGCTCATCTTTTTTCCTTTCCGCAAACCACACAGTGTGGATCTCTTTTTATTACGATCTTTCGAAATTCCTGGGTTAAACCGTTCCAGGTTAAGAGTTCGCTTTTCAGATTCCCGCCGGTACCGGCCAGATATTTTACTGCCTCCATGGCCTGAAGAGAACCTATGACTCCCGGGGTTGCTCCGAGAACGGGGAATATTCCCTTAGCCGGAAGCCCTTCAAAAATACAGGCAAGACAAAAGCTCTTTTTGGGTAAAATAAGCGCCAATTGGCCGAAATAGCCGCTTATGCCGCCGAACAGCAGGGGCTTTTTCTTTTCCACAGCGTAGCTATTCAGAAGAAATCTGGTTTCAAAATTATCCAAACAGTCAAGAAGCAGGTCTGCTTGCCGCGCGTATTGGTCTATATTTTCCCCGGTTATTCTTTCCGTAACCGCTTCTATTTTAATATTATCATTCAAAGCTTCAAGGGTTGTCTTGGCCGAAAGCGCCTTATTCTTTTGAATCCGCTTTTTGCTGTGCAGTACCTGGCGGTTCAGATTTGAAAGTTCCACTTTGTCAGAATCTGCAATAATTATCCGTCCAATTCCGGCACCGGCCAGGTAAAGTGCCGCGGAACTTCCAAGGCCTCCGGCACCCACCATAAAAACCGTTGATTTTTTAAGCCTTTTTTGCCCTTTTTCCCCAAAAAGCATTATTTGTCTTTTATATCTTTCTTTTTCAGCTGCCGATAAAAATATGCTCATTACTATATTATATATATTTGCCTCAGGTTTTTTCAATGATAATTGTCATAGACCCGAAACCTAACCCTGAATTCGGGTCTGATATCACAGATAGGTAAATGAGATAGCACAGATAAAACAGGTACGATAAAGTGAATTGTTCTTAAAGTCTGTAACTGTAAATAAAAGAAAGGCCGGTGTTTAAACCGGCCTTCTAAAAGTCGCATCATTTTTGTAAACTGCCATAGAGCTTTACCCATCTTACTTTCTACTTTACTTTTTTTTCCTGTTTTCTGAATTTCTCAAGAATTCCCGGTATTTTCTCCGGTACCAGCCTTACAAATACTTCTTCATTTATCTGAACAACGGGTGAAAGGCCGCAGCAGCCAAGACATCTTGTAATACTCAGGCCAAAAAGCCCATCAGGGGTAACATCGCCAAGCTTTATTTTGAGTTCCTCCTGCATCCGCTCAAGGAGCCGGGAGCCGCCGGCCACGTAACAGGCGGTACCTTTGCAAACATAGATCTGATATTTTGCTTTGGGCTTCAGCGAAAAAAAGTTATAAAACGTGGCCATACCGTAGATATGCGCGGTCGGAACACTGAGTTTCTCGGAAACCACATCCATCGCTTCTCTCGGGATATAGCCGAATATTTCCTGGACCTTGTGAAGCACGGTCATAAGAGCGCCCTGATTATCATGCAGGGGTTTGTAGTCCTTGATAAATTCTTTCAGCTCTTTCAGTCCATCCTGTTTTTCTTTTTCTTTTAATTCAGGAGCACATGTGCATGTATTCATTTTCTCTCCCCCTTTATCCGATATTCACGGTATCTCTGACTTCTGACGGCACTCCTTTCGGACATGCGCAGTGATAATGCGTGTGAAGAAGCTTGTGTGAAAGTTCCCCGAGCGGCTTTTGCAGGAATTCTTTATAGATAGCCGTGATAAGCGGGTTCTCGTGAGATTTTCTAAGTTTCTTTCTTTCATCGATATCGTAAAGGCCTTCCGAGCGCAGGGAATAGAGCTCTTTGTCCATCGCTTCAAGATCACCCTGCGGATAGATCTGCCCGCCGCCTCCGATACAGCCCCCGGGACAGGTCATAACTTCCACGAAATGGTATTTCCGCTTGCCTTCTTTTATTTCTGTGAGGAGTTTATGCACGTTGGCCAGGCCGTTAACCACAGCAACGTTCACCTTGGTTCCGGCAACATCAATTACAGCTTCACGGATACCGGAAAGGCCCCGCACATCCTTAAAATCAACCGAAGGCAGTTCCTTTTTGGTTATTACTTCATAGGCGGTCCTGAGAGCCGCTTCCATAACTCCGCCGGTTACACCAAAGATAGGCGCCGCGCCGGTGGATTCGCCCATGGGCCCGTCAAACTGTCCGGGCTTTAATTCCTGGAATTTAATTCCGGCCTGTTTTATCATCTTGGCGAGTTCTCTTGTTGTGAGCACAACATCAACATCTCTGAACCCGCTCGAATTCATTTCAGGCCTGGCGCATTCGTATTTTTTTGCGGTGCAGGGCATTATGGAAACAGAAAAGATCTTTGCCGGATCCAGCCCGGCCTTCTTTGCGTAGAAGGTTTTGATCAGCGCTCCCATCATTTGCTGGGGAGATTTACAGGTAGACACATTCTCAATAAATTCCGGATGAAAGGTTTCCAGATATTTTATCCAACCCGGAGAACAAGAAGTGAACATAGGGAGTTTGCCGCCTGTTGTTAACCGCTTAATGAATTCATGGCCTTCTTCAATTATGGTAAGATCGGCCGAGAATTGTGTGTCAAAAACCACTTTAAAACCAAGCATTCTGAGAGCTGTGACCATTTCATAGGTCTTATCCGTACCCGGAGCAAAACCAAAAGCTTCTCCAACCGCGACCCTTACCGCCGGCGCGATCTGAACCACACATACTTTTTCAGGGTTATTTAAATTCTTAAATGTTTCTTTTATCCCATCCTTCTCGGTAAGCGCCGCGGTAGGGCAGACCAGCGTGCACTGGCCGCAGTTAATGCAAACGCTTTCCAGCATGTTCATATTGTAAGCAGGCCCTACATTGGTCTTATAACCTCTGGCGGAAATAGAAAGCGCGTTAACACCCTGTATCTCGGCGCAGACTCTGACGCATTTCCCGCAAAGAATACATTTATCCGGGTCGCGGACAATGGAACAGGAGGAATCATCTATCGGAAAATGTTTTCTTTCCCCGGCGTAAAGGTATTCTTCCACTCCCAGGGTCGCGGCCAGCTGCTGCAGCTCGCAGTTATTGTTCCTCTCGCAGATCTGGCATTCTTTCGGATGGTTGTCCAGGATCAATTCAACAATATCCCTGCGTGCTTCTCTTATAGCCGGTGTGTTGGTCTTTACGTTCATGCCTTCAAAAACTGTAGTAACACAGGAGGCCGGGAAATTCTTTGAACCGTCAACCTCTACTACACAGACCCGGCAGGCGCCGACACTTGAAAGCCTGGGGTGATAACAGAGCCGCGGAATGTGGATCCCTATTGAATCCGCTGCCTGCATGATCGTCGAATCCTCGGCAACTTTTACCGCTATGCCGTCTATTATGAGGTTTATCATTTTCTTTTCCATGTTATTCAACCTCCTTCTTATCGCAGCGCAAACAACGATCGCACTCTTCCATCGCCTGGCTCTTTGTATAGCCGAGTTCCACTTCCGTGAACGCCTGTAAACGCTTTTCCATGGTCAGTTTCGCGTGCTTGATCCTTTTCTTTTCTTTTATTTCTTTGGCGGGATCGATATACGGAACTGCTTTTCTTTCGCCTTTTATTGTATATCTGTCTCTGGAGAGCTCCTCGCCCCTGGCGCCTTTAAGGTATCTGTCTATTGAGATAGCCGCTTTCTCTCCGTCAGCTATGGATTCAATGACTGTACCGCCGCCCGTGACAACATCCCCGCCGGCAAATACCCAGGGAATATTGGTAACCAGAGTTCTCTTATCCACCGATACGGTATCCCAGTCGGTCATTATCAATTTATCCTTCGTGAGTTCGGCGCAATTCGGCTTACCGCCGATAGCGCTTATTACAATATCCACCGGAAGGATAAATTTTTCGTCGGTAGGAACCGGTTTTCTCCTGCCCGTGGCGTCAAACTCGCCGGGCTTGGTATGAAGGCATTCCAGTTCCATGATCTTGCCTTGCCTGCCTTTGATATTGTTAGGGATCAGCAGGAAATGCAGTTTGGCGCCTTCCTTTTCACATTCATCAACTTCCTCGGGAATCGCGGGCATGTCTGACCGGTGCCTTCTATATATTACATGTACCTCGGAAGCTCCAAGCCTGAGACAGGTTCGCGCGACATCCATGGCGGCGTTTCCGCCCCCGATCACCGCTACCTTTTGGCCCGTTACCGGCATATTGTGCTCTTCGTCAATAACTATCGAATAAACACCTTTGATCTTTTTGATCCTTTCAGTATTGTAGTTCTTGAGGAAAGAAAGTGAGCCCATAAAACCAAACAAGTCTGTACCGTGGATCTTAAGCGGTACTTCCTTCCAGGCGCCAAGGGCAAGATAAACTGCCTCAAATCCTTTATCTTTAAGATCTTTAAGCGACAGATCCTTTCCAAAATGCACGCCTGTCTTGATCTTCACGCCGACATCCGTAAGGCGTTTAATATCCCGGTCAACTATGTCTTTGGGCAGCCGGTACTCCGGGATGCCCAGGGTCAACATGCCGCCCGCAACTTTCTCCGATTCATAGACAGTAACCTGATAACCCCGTTTTACCAGGTGATAGGCCGCAGAGAGGCCGGAAGGACCGCTTCCAATTATCGCGACCGGAGCCTTACGGATCTTCCCGTTGAATTTGTCTATCTGTATTCCCTTGTCCCCCGAAGTATAGTCGGCCGCAAACCGCTTGAGCATCATTATAGAAATGGGTTCTTCCATCTTCCCCCTTCTGCAATTGGACTCGCACGGGTGATGACAAACACGGCCGCAAACAGAAGGCAGAGGGTTTCTTTTTAATATCAATTCAATACTGTCCTTAAGCCTGTCCTCTCTTATATGTCCGATAAAGCCCGGAATATCTATATTTACCGGGCAGGTATGCTGGCAGGGAGAAACAAAGAGCTCGCCGCAAACAGCTGATTTACATTTTCTGTCCCTTATATGCGATTCATATTCATCCCTGAAATACTTGATAGTAGAAAGCACGGGATTCGGCGCGGTCTGGCCCAGGCCGCACAAGGCCGTTTTCTTTATGCTGTTCCCCAGTTTTTCAAGAGTTTCTATATCCCCTTCTTTTCCCTCGCCGCGGGTGATCCTCTCGAGAATTTCAAGCATTCTTTTGGTTCCTTCCCTGCAAGGCGTGCACTTACCGCACGATTCATCCTGCGTGAATTCCAGGAAGAATTTAGCCACATCTACCATGCAGTCCTTTTCGTCCATAACAATAAGCCCGCCGGAACCCATAATGGAACCCGCGGAGATCAAAGAATCATAATCTATCGGCGTGTTCAGGAATTTTGTCGGAAGGCAGCCGCCGGAAGGGCCGCCGGTCTGGGCAGCTTTAAATTTCGCGTCGGTTTTCGTTCCGCCGCCGATATCAAAGATAACCTCTCCAAGGGTGGTGCCCATAGGGACCTCAACAAGCCCCGTATTTTTTATCTTACCGGCCAAAGCGAAGACTTTGGTACCCTTGCTTTTTTCCGTACCGATGGAGGCAAAATACTCCCACCCGTCCAAGATAATCACAGGTATATTTGCCCAGGTTTCCACATTGTTTATGAGCGTGGGGCAGCCCCAGAGCCCTTTAACCGCCGGGAAGGGCGGCCTGGTTCTGGGCATACCGCGCATACCCTGTATAGAATTTATCAGCGCGGTTTCTTCACCGCAAACAAAAGCCCCCGCACCCAGCACCAGATCGAGCTCAAACGAGAAATCACTCCCGAGAATATTCTTTCCCAGCAGGTTCTTTTTTTTGGCTATTTCAATGGCTTTTTTTAATCTTTCCACTGCCAGCGGATATTCAGCTCTGATGTAAACAATACCCTGGGAGGCCCCGACAGCATAACCCCCTATGGTCATAGCTTCTATTACAGAGAAGGGATCGCCTTCAATTACACTCCGGTCCATGAACGCGCCGGGATCGCCTTCATCCGCATTACATATTACGTATTTAACATCGGTTTTTTGGTTTGCCACAAAACCCCATTTTGTCCCGGTTTTAAACCCGCCTCCCCCCCTGCCTCTGAGGCCTGATTTTGTAACATCTTCGATCACTGTCTCGGGTTTGTAGGCAGTCAGCACCTTGGCAAGAGCTTCGTAGCCCCGGACGCAAAGATAATCATCCAGCGAGATAGGATCTATGGCGCCGCAATTACGTAGCGCCATTCTTTTCTGTTTGGAAAACTCTTCCAGATCGCCGAATATATAGGAAGACCGGTCGGTCAGGAACTCCCGGCCAAAATCCGCGGGTGCGGGAAGTATTTTATTTTTACGCTCCACTTTTTTTCTGGCATATTCGGATAAAAGCTGCTTTACTTTTTTTTCGTCCACATTCACGTATTTTGCCGGCTTTCTTCCCGGAATAAACACTTCGAGGGTGGGTTCAACATTGCACCTGCCCGCGCAGCCTTTTTCACTGACATAGACCCCTTTAAGTTTTTTCTTTTTTATTTCTTCAAGCAGCGTGTCATATACCTTTTTTGAACCTGCGGCTATTTCACAGGTGGACATACCGACGCTAAAACGGATGTCCGCGTTCCATTTTGGTATATTGTTCTTTATTGCTTTTTGTTTCATGCTCTTTACTTTTTCAAGCGGGTTACTCATCTTCTGCTCCTTTTTCCGCGGGCCTTTCCCGGAAAAGAAAATATACTAAATATAAACCTGTCGGCTTGTGTTTGCTTTTTGAATTTGTACCGGGTTAACCAAAGGATAAGCTAATACTAATAACCGAAGAGCCGGGCTCTTCAGTTCATTTTCCGTTTTCGTCTTTCTTTTTTTCGCCGCGTTCTCTTGCATTGACATAGTAGATAACGTTCTCCAGCTCTATGGCCAAACTGACGTTATTTACAACCATCCTTTCCGGAACTCTTAAAGTAACCGGTGCAAAATTTAAGATCCCTCTTATTCCGGCAGAAACCAGGATCTCGCTTACCTCCTGCGCTACTGTTGCGGGAACCGCAAGTATTGCTACCCGGACCTTATTATTTCTTACATATTCAAAAACATCTTTTATGGGATAGATCTGAATGTTATTTACTTTACCCTGCTTGGCAGGATCGGCATCAAAAGCGGCTACGATGTTTATGTCCTCTTTTTCAAAGCCGCGGTACCTGGCCAGCGCGCTTCCCAGGTTTCCCGCGCCCACCATAATAACTTTTTGAACTTCATCTTTTCCAAGTATGGAGTTTATCTTCTCTATCAGGTTATCAATAAGATAACCGCCTTTTTTATTTCCCGAAATACCAAAGAGCGAAAAATCTTTTCTTACCTGGGCGGCTGTCACACCGGTGGCTTCTCCAAGATTGTCCGAGAAGATCTTTACATAGCCCAATTCTTTGAGATCTTTTAAGGTCCGTCTGTACCTGCATAACCTTAATATACAATTCTTCGATTCTGACATATTGTACCACCTTTCACATTATATATAATTCATATAACTGTGTCAATAATATTGTGATTTTAGGTATATTATCGGGACCTACCCCGGCTTTGTATGGCATTATAATACAATGCATATTGAGATTTTATGTATAATATCTCACAACATATTTGTTGCCAATCCAATAAAATAAAAAAAGGCGAATCATGTGCACCTTCTTTCACTTTAAATTCGCCTTTTTTGTTCCAACTATCTTATATAGATAGGCCTTGCTTTGTACTCTGTGTGGCATAACTTGTGCGCTTGTTCCCCGAGAGGTTTTCCAAGAAAATCCTTGTAAAGTTTTTGCACATAGGGATTATTGTGAGAACAGCGTATTGCTTTATCTTTATCATCCTGATAGATAGCCGCGGCTCTCTTTAATCTCAGAGAATCAGTTACATTATACGGCTGGCCGCCGCCGCCCACGCAGCCGCCGGGACAGGCCATGACCTCAATAAAATGGTAAGGTATCTCCCGGCCTTCTTTCTTTGCCTGGCGGACCCGGTCCAGAACTTCTTCTACATGAGAAAGGCCATGCGCCACGGCGATCTTTATCTTGGTCCCATTGATATCTATTTCCGCTTCTTTGATGAATTCAAGTCCCCGGGTTTTTACAAAATTAACATCTTCAAGTTCTTTTCCGGTAATAAAATTATAGGCGGTTCTAAGGGCTGCTTCCATAACTCCGCCGGTGGCGCCAAAGATAACGCCCGCGCCGGTATAATCCCCGAGCAGGCTGTCGGCTTCCTCGTCGGGAAGGTTCATAAAATCTATCCCCGCCTGTTTTATCATGCGCGCAAGCTCCCGGGTAGTGATAGCAACATCAATATCCTGAAAACCGGAGGCGAACATTTCATCGGACCTGGTGATCTCGTATTTCTTTGAAGTACAGGGCATAATGGAGACCATGTAGATCTTGGCCGGGTCTATGCCATTCTTTTTCGCATAGTAGGTTTTTGAAAGCGTCCCTACAATTTCATGCGGAGATTTGCAGGTCGAAAAATGATTGATCATGTCTGAATGGAATTTTTCCATAAAATCTACCCAGGAAGGACAGCAGGAAGTTATCAGGGGTAATTCGCCTTTTTTATGAATAAGCCGTTCGGCGAACTCACTGGCTTCTTCCATTATCGTAACATCAGCCCCAAAGTTAGTATCAAAGACCGCTTTAAAGCCCAGTCTCCTGAATAAGGCGTAAAGTTTTTTTGTAAGGTTTTTACCCACAACACCAAAGGCCTCTCCTATTGCAACCCGGACCGCGGGAGCTATTTGAATAACGCAGTATTTATCCTGGTTCTTCAGCGCATCCCAGACAAGCTGGGTATCATCCTTTTCAAATATTGCTCCGGTAGGACAATGCGCGGAACACTGGCCGCACTTTACGCAGGGAGACTCCGAAAGTTTAATATCGCCGGCAGGCGAGATCCTGGTATCGAGGCCCCTTTCAAGAAAGGAGAGCGCCCAGACATTCTGCATATTCTGGCAAACCTCTATGCAGCGGCCGCAAAGGATACATTTTGGGGGTTCAAGAACAATGGTGCCGGTTGTTGAATCAATGGGGATATCCCGGAGAAACTTTCTAAAAACATCTTCGCGTATGCCAAAATCAGAAGCCATGCTTTGAAGTTCACAATTACCGTTCCGGCCGCACTTCAGACAGTCATTTGGATGATTGGATAATATCAATTCGAGTACTGTTTTTCTTACCTCAACGATGTCAGGATCGTTCGTTGTTATCTCCATCTTATCTTCAAGCGGAGTACAGCAGGCCCGGAGCATCTTATTGGACCCTTTTACCTTAACAATACAAAGCCCGCAGGCCGCCGAAGGAGGCAGGTCAGGATGCTTGCACAAGGTCGGGATTTTAATCTGCACCTTTTTTGCCGCTTCCATCACCGTCGTTCCTTCTTTGACTTCCACGGTAATGCCGTTAATTTTTGCTTCCACCATTTTATACATTTGTCCTACTCCTTCATCACGGCTTTAAACTTGCATACATCAAAACAAACACCGCATTTTATGCACTTCTGCGGATCGATAACATAGCCGGCTTCACGGCTGCCCAAAATAGCGGAAGAGGGGCAGTTCTTCATACAGAGCCCGCACTTCTTGCACTTTTGAGGATGAATTTTGAAATAGATCAAGGCTTTACACTTCCCCGCCTGGCACTTTTTTTCAACAATGTGTTTCTTGTACTCGTCCTCAAAATACCTGATAGTTGAAAACACCGGGTTTGAAGCTGACTGGCCCAGCCCGCAGAGCGAAGCTTTTTGCATGGCATAAGAGATCTTTTTCAATTTATTCAGATCTTCCAGTTCCCCGTTGCCTTCGGATATTTTTTCAAGGATACGCAGGAGTTGGTAACCGCCAAGGCGGCAGGGCGCGCACTTTCCGCAAGATTCGTCAACACAGAACTTAAGATAAAATTTTGCCAGATCGACAAGACAGTCAGTTTCATCTATAGCGATCATGCCGCCGGAGCCCATGATCGAGCCCAGTTTGCTTAGATTCTCGTAGTCTACCGGGGTATCCAAAAATTCCTGAGGAATGACTCCGCCCGAAGGGCCGCCGGTTTGAACGGCTTTAATAGCGCGGTTATTAAGAATACCGCCGCCAATGTCAAAAATTATCTCGCGGAGAGTGATCCCCATGGGAACTTCAACCAGGCCCGAATTTTTCACCTTGCCGGTAAGAGCAAAAACTTTTGTGCCCTTGCTTTTTTCCGTGCCGACCGAGGCAAATTTGGCGCCGCCGCCCGCAATTAATTTCGGAATATTGGCCAGGGTTTCAACGTTGTTAATGATAGTGGGTTTTCCCCAGAGGCCTTTAACGGAAGGATACGGCGGCCGGGGATGGGGAGTGCCCCGCTTGCCTTCTATAGAAGCGATCAACGCGGTTTCTTCGCCGCAAACAAAAGCTCCGGCTCCCAGCCTTATCTCAAGTTCAAAATTAAAATTACTGCCCAGTATATTATTTCCCAGCAAACCCGCGGAAACCGCCTGATCTATGGCTTTCTGAACCCTTTCAACGGCCAGCGGATATTCCGCTCTTATATAGAAATACCCTTTTGAAGAACCGATAGTATAACCGGCTATTATCATTCCTTCAAGAACGGAATGCGGATCGCCTTCAAGCACGCTCCTGTCCATGTAGGCACCCGGATCACCCTCGTCGCCGTTACAGATAACATATTTTTCCGGAGAGTTCATGCCCCGGGCAAAATTCCATTTCATCCAGGTGGGATAGCCCGCCCCGCCCCTGCCGCGCAGCCCGCTCTTTTTAAGTTCTTCCACAACATTTTCCGGCTTCATTTCCAGGAGTACTTTTATAAGAGCTTTGTAACCGCCGGCAGCTATATAATCTTCCAGGCTTTCCGGATCTATATACCCGCAGTTTTTTAGGACCGCGCGCATCTGCTTTGATTTTTTCTCGTAGAGCAGCTCTTTGATAATTTTGTTCCCTTTTATTGTTTCTTCGACTATCCTTTTGACATCCGTGTTCTTGATCCCGCTGTACACTATATTTTCCGGCAGGATCTTGACCGTAATGCCTTTTTCATACAATCCGATATCGGCTATTTTCACAAGCTGGACCGGTTCCTGAAGATTGGCGTCTCTTAATTCATTGGAGAAGAGAGTGTAGAAATCGTTTATCCGGTCCTGCTGGGCGGAGTCGGTATCCCTTAGATATATTATTTTCTTTTGCATGGCTCTCGTCCTTTTTTAATTAATTTCGAAAATATAATCATGGAGGAGTTTTTTATTCCTCACATGACGTTCAAGTATGGTAATGGCAACATCTTTTGTAACCCGGCCATAGAGAACTTTAGGCAGGCCTTCAACATTCACTTCGACCAGGGGCTCAACCGAGCAGGCGCCCTGACAGCCGCATTTTCTTATATCAATTTCAATATTTCGCTTTTTGGACTCTTCGATAAGAGTGGAATATACCTCATCGGCGCCGGCTGCGACCCCGCAGGTACTCATCCCGACCTTTATCCAGCTCTTACCCAGATCTTTTTTGAGAGGATCAACATTCATTATGTCTTCTTTAGTTAATTTTTTCATAAATTATTCCTCTTCTTTTACGTACTTGGACAAAATGTCCACGATCTCATTTTTCTTAACCTTCCCGTAGACTTTTTCGTCTATCATCATTACCGGCGCAAGCCCGCAGCACCCCAGGCATCTGACAACATCAAGATGGAACATTTCATCTTTTGTCGTCTGCCCTTCTTTTATATGCAGGATCTTTTCGATCTCCTCAATAAGAGAGTCCGCGTTCCTCAGATAGCAGGCCGTTCCCATGCAGATCGAAACGTTATGCTTGCCGGGCGGTTCAAGTTTAAAATAATTGTAGAATGTGATCACCTCATAAATTCTTGCCAAAGGCACGTTAAGAAGCCTGGACAATTTTAAGGAAGTTTCCCTCGGGACATACCCGTAGATGTTCTCTATGCTATGGAGAATCATTATCAGGTTGCCCTTTTTGTCCTTCCACTTCTTGACAAGCCCTTCCAAATCTGCTTGGAGCTTATCTTTTTTTGTCATAACCTCTCCCTCTATATTGTGATTTGTATCACAATTATATAAAATATATTTTTCAATGTCAATATAAATCTATTATTCTCTATTTATCTATTGCTTAATAGTGACTCCAAGGAATATTGACGTATTATGTGATATTTTTCACATAATACGCCTTAAACGAGCCTAACCGTTCTTGCTTTTATTACTGAATTGGTTACTATTATACTATCAGCCTTTTTAAGATCAAGTAAGGACAGCGGGCGTTCTACCGCCTTAGTCCTGTTAATATAGTAGGATCTATAGACCCCGGGAAGAAGTCCTGCGGAAACCGGAGGAGTATAATAACGTCCATTTTTCAAGATAAATACGTTTGATATTGCGCCTTCCGTTATTTCATTCTTTTCATTTAAGAATATAATATCCAGTATACTGTTTGAAACTATTTTTTTTCTTTCTGCCTCGTAAAGGAACCTGTTTGTAGTTTTATGATATAAAAACCTGTCCCGGCTGTTCGTCCGCATACCGGAAACAACTATTCTGTCTTTAACCTGTTCCTGTTCCAGCCTGGATGCTTCCAGATTAAACGTTCCGTTTTCAGAAATTAAAAGCCTGAGCTTATAGCGGCACCCTTTATTAAATTCTTTTTCCTTTCTTTTAAGTTGTTCTTTTATTCTGCCTGTTTCCAGAGGATAAGAAAAATAAGCGGCGGAAGCTTTCAGCCTTTTTATATGCCCCGGAAGAAGAAAGTAACCGTCCTCCCAGAGAAGAGTTTCAAGCAAACAGAAACCTGCCGTGTTTTCTGTAAGAAAGTTTGATTTTAGCAAAGCTTCCTGATATTCACTCTTTGCGGCAGAGTCCCAAACTATGCCGCCTCCCGCCCCCAGCTCCCCTCTTTTATTTTCCAGAAAAACGGTCCTGATAGGAATATTAAAGACCGCCTGCTTTTCTTTTTCTCCCGGGAAAATTATTCCCAGCGCGCCGCAATAGACCCCTCTTGCCTCCGCTTCAAGTTCACGGATTATTTCCATGGTCCTTATTTTTGGCGCACCCGTTACGGAACCCCCGGGAAAGATGCTTTTAAATATATCATAATAAGTGGTGCCGGGTAAAAGTTCGCCCGTCACAGTCGTTATCATTTGAAAGAGCGTATTATATTTTTCGACTTCAAATATTCCGGAAGTTTTGACCGAGCCGGTCCTGCAGATCTTTCCCAGATCGTTTCTTATCATATCCACTATCATGATATTTTCTGCCCGGCTTTTCAGGCCGGTTTTCAGCTCCGCGATCATTTTCCGGTCTTCAAGCAGGTTTTTACCGCGCTTAACAGTGCCTTTCATGGGTTTTGCCGTTATAAAATTATTTTTCAGGCAAAAAAAGAGCTCGGGCGACAGGGATAGTATTTTCCGCCTGCCCAAATTTATATACGCGCCAAAAGAAACCCTTTGATTATTTTTAAGCTCCTTGTAAAAATTATAGCTATTGCCGGTAAAACCGAATTTAAGCTTACCGGTAAAATTAACCTGGTAAGTATCGCCGGCTTTGATATGCTCCTTGATCTTCAAAATATGCCTTTTATAGTGTTCAAAATCCAGCACCATTCTTAGTTTTTTTACTTTATACGGCCTGCTTTTTTTGCCTGTTTTTTTCGCGTAATAAGGAGAAAGGTTCCGGCTTTTTCCCGTAAAGTGCTCAAAACAGGCGGCTTTATTAAAAACAAGCATTTCAAGAAGGGGAAAATTACTTCTTTTTTTGGGGGTAAAAATGTCGTTTTCAAAATAATACCCGGCCTCGTAGGAAAGGTACCCGGCAATATAATATTTTTTTGAATAGTTCTCTATCTTTTGAAAGGCTTTTTTGAGCCCGGTATAATCGTAGGCCCGGATAACCGCGAGAGGCTTTGAAAATAAATATGTTTTGTTGTTTGCCCTGTCAACGTACCCTGTTTCAAACAACATAGTATTTTTCTCACCTGACAGCTTTACAGGGTCAAGCACGGGCAATGTCTTTCTATTTTGTATGCTCATTAAAACTATTGTAGTATAAAATAAGGCGTAAAGCCAAGTGTTAAAGGCAGAAGACGGGGTGCTTTGACCGGCAACAGAAAGCGGCAGGGCCTTTAATGAAAAAGCGCCGAAAAACGATCCGGCGCTTGTCATTTTCTGGTTGCGGGGGACCGATTCGAACGGTCGACCTTCGGGTTATGAGCCCGACGAGCTTCCAGCTGCTCCACCCCGCGAAATTGTTATTTTTTCGATGGTTTATCATTATACAGGGTATTTTACGGTTTTTCAATACAAATCTGGGGCACAACGGAACAAAAGATTTACGTTTTGCATATTTGGAGATGTTTCAAGTACTTACAAACCGCAGCATATTTTAGAATTTATATTTGACTACCGGCTTTGTCTTTATGCCAAACTCCACCAGCATCTCCGATAACAATTCGGTAGGCAGGCCTACGATATTCGTTCTTGACCCTTTAAGCACTGTTAAATATTTATCGTCTTCCTGTATCCCGTAGCCTCCGGCTTTATCCAGATTCTTTGCTGCCAGGTATTCTATTTCTGCGGAAGACAATATTTTCATTCTTATCTTTGAAATACAGGCTCTAATCAGGCTCCTTCCGGAAGGATTCTCAACAACGGCAACGGCGGTCCATACAGCTTGTGTTGTCCCGCTTAAGCTCCTTAGCATGCTTCTTGCTTTTTTGAGAACAACAGGTTTTCCATAAATCAGGCCTTTTACCACAACAACAGTATCAGCGGCAATGATCAGGCAATTGTTTTCTCGTTTCGAAACAGCCAGGGCTTTTTCAAGAGCAACTCTTTTAAGCGCCTTAACCAGGAATCTTTTACCGGGATCTTCGTCAATTTCCGGAGGAATTACCCTGAAATTTTTCAAACCCATTCTTTTTAACAGCTCTTTTCTTCTTGGCGAAGCGGAAGCAAGTACTATATTTTTTTTCATGGCCTTCATTCTACCATATTATATTGTAAAAAGTAATTGAGAATATAAGACGCATTGTGTTAAAATCATTATCAAGCTGGATCCGGGAGCTATAAGATAGTGACCAGGGAAGCCAATGCCAAAAAAGTCAATACTCTACATATTATTGGATCTTGTCTTCATAAATATATCCCTTTTACTCGCATTTTTTATAAGATTTGATACCGGGATCCCCAAAGAGTACACTCTTCATTTGTCCCAGGTCTTCATTTTTGCCACCCTGGCCCGGTTCGCCGTTCTTTTCGGGTTCCGGGTCTATAATATTATCTGGAAATATTCAGGCATGGCCGATATGCTCCATATAACCGGCGCGATATTTTTTGGCTCGGCCATCTTTGTTACCGCTGTGTTCTTTAACCGTAATCTTTCCTTCCCGCGTGCCGTGATCTTATTAGATTTTTTTCTGTGTGTCTTTTTTCTTCTCGGCTACCGGGTCTTTCCTGCCATCCGCCCTCATTTGAACCCGTTAAGGCCGTTAAAGAAAGGCAAAAGGACCCTGGTAATCGGCGCGGGCGAGGCCGGCACGCTGGTAGTCCGGGATATGCAAAATAACAGGAGCTCGGGCTACGCCCCGGTCGGCTTCATTGATGATGACAGGACAAAAATAGGCAGTAAAATTAACGGCCTGGAAGTGTTTGGCGGCACTTTAGAACTCAAGGAGCTGGCCAAAGAATTAAAAATTGAGCAGATAGTTATCGCCATACCTTCAGCGCCGCCTTTCGTAATAAAAAACCTGGTTAACCTCTGCTCCTCTCTCGTCCCCTTTGGCATTCGCTACAAGATAATTCCGGGATTTAAGGAGATAATAGACGGAGACGTTTCCATTAACCATATACGGGAAGTTGAGCTGGAAGACCTTCTCGGGCGCGAACCGGCGGTCCTGGATGTTGCAAGTATTTCACATTTCATAAAAGACCGGGTTGTACTTATAACAGGCGCGGGCGGTTCAATAGGTTCCGAGCTGACCCGGCAGACGCTTTTATTCAAGCCAAAAACCGTTGTTCTCGTCGGGCAGGGAGAAAACTCTATCTATTTAATGGAGATGGAACTTAACAAGCTGCATCCCAATAAAAAACCGGTCAACATCATCCCGGTAATAGCTGATGTCAAAGAAAAAAATAAAATGGAATATATTTTCAAACTCTATTTGCCCGAGGTGGTTTTCCATGCCGCAGCTTACAAACACGTGCCCCTCATGGAGCATAATCCGGAAGAAGCGATAAAAAATAACGTGGCCGGAACAAAAAATATGGCAGAGCTTTCCATAAAATACGGCATTGATAAATTTGTAATGATCTCCACCGATAAAGCCGTCAATCCCACAAGCATAATGGGCGCGACAAAAAGGATAGCTGAATTACTGATCCAGGGCTTTTCCTCAAAACAGCAAAAAACAAAATTTCTGACTGTCCGTTTTGGCAACGTGCTCGGGAGCAGGGGCAGCGTGGTGCCTCTTTTCAAAAAACAGATCATTGCCGGAGGCCCGGTAACAGTCACGCACCCGGAGGTGGTCCGCTTTTTTATGACCCTGGAAGAAGCAGCCCGGCTCGTTATTCAAGCGGGAAGCATGGGCACCCAGGGCGAAGTTTTTGTACTGGACATGGGAAAACCGGTAAAGATAATCGATCTCGCCCGGGACCTGATCCAGCTTTCGGGTTACACCCCGGACGTTGATATAAAAATTGAGTACGTCGGCCTGCGTCCCGGGGAAAAACTTTACGAAGAAATCATGACCAAAGAAGAAGGTATTACTTCTTCTTCCCATAAAAAAATATTTATTGCCAAACCGGAGAGTTTTGACGCAAAGACCCTTGAAACAACAATAAATACTCTTATAACGCTGGCGGAATCACAGGATTTCAATAAAAAAACAGCCGAAAAACTCATAAAAATAATAGTTCCTTCATTTAACAGGGAGGCCGAAAAATGAAGAGCCGGAGCACTTTTTTACCTTTTGCTCTCCCCTATATAACCAAGGATGAAATTGACAGTGTTGTTGAAACGCTAAAAAGCGGCTGGCTGACCACCGGGCCCAAGACCCGGCTTTTTGAACAGAAATTTTGCGAGTATACAGGAAGCCCTTATGCTGCCGCGCTTAATTCGGCAACGGCAGGGCTTTTTCTTTCTCTGGCGGCTTCCGGCGTGAAAAAAGGCGACAATGTCATTACCACCCCGTACACCTTCTGCGCTACTTATAATGTTGTCCTTGAAAATAACGCCAATCTTATCCTTGCCGACGTAAAGGAAGATGATTACAATATCGATCCCGCAGAAATAGAGAAAAGCTCAAAGAATAAGAAGATCAAGGCCGTAATCCCCGTCCATTTTGGCGGCCTGCCTTGCGATATGGAAGAAATTCTGGCTTTCGCAAAAAGAAAAAAAGCTCTGGTAATTGAAGACGCGGCTCACGCTCTCTCGGCGCGCTATAAAGGCAAACAGATAGGGGATGTTTCCGGTGCCGCAGGAGATGCTACCGTCTTCTCTTTTTACGCGACAAAAAATATTACGACCGGTGAAGGCGGAATGGTGACTACAAGATCAAAAAAACTCCGCGAACTAATAACCGTGCTCTCGCTTCACGGGATCAGCAAGGACGCCTGGAAAAGATATACCGCGGAGGGAAGCTGGCACTACAAAGTGACCCATGCCGGCTATAAATATAACATGATGGACCTGCAGGCCGCGCTGGGACTGGAACAACTAAAAAAAGCTGAAAAGTTCCTTAAAATGAGGGAAGCTATTGCTGCCGCCTATTCGAAAGAACTCAAATATGTTGACGGGATAACTGTTCCTTTTACCTTTAAAGACAAGCAAAGCGCCTGGCACCTTTATGTACTCCGCATAGACGACAGGATCTTGAAGATAAACCGCAATGTTTTTATAGAAAAACTTAAAGAAGCGAACATAGGGGCCAGCGTGCACTTTATTCCGGCTCATCTTCATCCTTACTACAGAAAGAAGTTCGGCTTTAAACCGTCAGATTTTCCGGTAGCGACAAAACTCTATAACCAAAGCCTCTCCTTGCCTATATATCCGAAAATGCAGAGCGCAGATGTCCGTTATGTAGCGGACAAAATCAAAGAAATCGCGCGAAAATATAAAAGGTAAAATGTTGAAAAGAGCTTTTGATATTCTATTCTCTTTGCTGGTGCTGATACTTTTTCTGCCGTTTTTCGTAATGATCGCGTTTGTTGTTAAATTTACTTCTCCGGGCCCCGTAATTTTCCGGCACAAACGGACCGGCAGGTTTGGAAAGGAAATTTATATTTATAAATTCAGGACCATGGTGAAAAACGCGGAAAAAATAGGGGCCGGGCTTACGGAAAAAAACGACAGCAGGATAACGCCCGTAGGCGCCTTTTTAAGAAGGTCCAGCCTGGATGAGTTTCCCCAATTCATAAATATTTTAAAGGGGGAAATGAGCCTTATCGGGCCCAGGCCGGAAATACCGGAAATTGTCAAAAACTACACGCGCTTTCAAGAACAGGTACTTCAGGTTCTGCCGGGTTTAACCGGATTTCCCCAGATAAACGGCAGGGCGGAGCTGCCCATACCCAAAAAATTGCGGCTGGATGTTTATTATGTAAAACACATGAGCTTGTGTTTTGATCTTTATATATTTTACAAGACCATATTTATTATTTTTTCCGGCAGGGGAGCTTATTGATGCAGATAAAGTTTGGAACAGACGGCTGGCGCGCAAAAATAGCGGAAGAGTTCACTTTTTCAAATTTAAAAGCAGTGGCGCAGGCAACAGCTGATTACTTCAAAACGGCCCCCAATTTCAATAAAAAAGTTATCGTAGGATATGATCTTAGATTTTTTTCGGAAAAGTACGCGGCAATTACGGCCGACATACTTGCTTCCAACGGTTTTGCCGTCATTCTCGCCGATAAAGCCGTAACCACTCCGACGGTTTCATATTCTGTGGTCAGAAGGAAAGCCGGTTTTGGAATAATGATAACTTCCTCCCACAATCCTTATGAATACAACGGGTTTAAAATAAAGACCGCCGACGGTGCTTCTGCCGCCAAAAAAGAGACAACGGGAGTTGAGTCCCTGCTTTTTAAAAATCCCGTAAAAGAAGGCCTTAAACCCTTTAAAACCTGTGATCTAATCGCACCTTATCTGGATTACATTAAATCCCTGGTCGATATGAAAATAATAAATAAGGCCCGTTTTAAGGCCGCTATCGAACCCATGTACGGGTCGTCCCAGGGGTACCTGCTGAAAATACTTAAAAGTTCCCGGCTAAAACTTTTCCCTCTCCATCACTGGCGTGACGCAATGTTTGGCGGCATTAAGCCCGAACCGCTGGAGCCCCTGCTTGCCGAATTAAAATACCATATTAAGAAAGAGCATATAGATATCGGGCTGGTTACCGACGGAGACGGGGATAGATTTGCAGTTGTTGATAATAAAGGGCGGTTTTTTTCCTCACAGCATATAATGCCCCTACTCATGGAACACCTGCTTTTTAATAAAGGGTTAAGAGGCGCCGTGGTCATAACTACGGCCACTACCTCCTGCGCGGAAGTAATTGCCCGGCGTAACGGGCTGAGAAGGTTTTATACTCCGATAGGTTTTAAGAACATTGCGGATCTTATTCTTAAAGAGGATATTCTTATCGGCGCCGAGGAAAGCGGCGGTATCGGCGTAAAAGGCTATCTTCCCGAACGCGACGGGATCCTTCTCGGGCTCATGTTCCTGGAAATTATGGCAAAAACCGGTAAAACTTCCGGAGAACTTTTTGATGCCATCGAAAAGAAATACGGCAAGTTCTGTTATGACCGGGTTGATATAAAATATCCCCCGGAACAAAAAGAAACAATATTTAACCGGATCGAAGCTTTTAATCCGGTTAAATTTTTAGGTAAAAAAGTTAAGGCCATTAGCAGGGAAGACGGCACAAAATACACGCTGGAAGACCTTTCCTGGCTGGTATTGCGCCAGTCCGGTACCGAACCAATACTAAGAATATACGCTGAAGCGTCTACCCCGGAAGGAGTAAAGCGTTATTTGGAATTTGGGAAAAGACTCGCCTTAAAAGCCTAGATCTCTTTACTCCCTTTCTTTTCATAATCTTCGAGAATTATTTTTAAAAGTTCCGCGGTGGCGATCACATCACTGAGCGCCCTATGCTCATCTTTTGCTTCTATACAAAATTGCCTTCTTAGATGCGTCAGCTTAAAAGAGGGAAAATGCGGATATATTTTTCTTGCCAGGCGAAGAGTATCCAGGGTGGAATTCTCCAGGTCAGGTTTCCCCATTTTTTTAATTTTTTCTTTGAAAAAACTCATGTCAAAAGAAAGATTGTGCCCGACTATCACCCCGTCATCTATGAAATTTATGAATTCCTGGTAAATTTGGTCAAATTTCGGGGCATTTTTTACCATTTCATTGGTAATATTGTTGACAGCGGAAGCCCTGGGAGAGATAGGACAACAGGGATTTACCAGAGTGCTAAAAGTGGCGGTGATCTTGCGGTTTGTCATTTTAACCGCCGCCACCTCGCAGATCTCATCTCCATATTTAGGATTTAAGCCGGTAGTTTCAAAATCGATAATAACAAAAGTCGTATTCTCGATATGTACGGGTTTCTTTTCAACTGTTTTGATATTGTTGCCCCTTCATTTTTACCGTTAGCGGGTGCTCTGCCCCGGTTTATTTTTCTTCTTTAACGTAGTTTTCTTTTGTAACTCCGGCCGCCTCGGTTTCCGCTACAGAAAATTTTTCTTCGACCGTTATTACTTTGCCGGTGCCGATCTTAGTATCTGAAGAACCCAGAGAGAGTCCCGTGTCCGGATCCACCAGATCTTCGCCTTTCTTGAAGATACCGAAGGTTCTGCCTGTTTTTTCTTCATCAACTTTGCCTGAATTTAGCCAGATTTTCTTGCCGTCAACTTTAATTATTCTTGCCGACCAGGGAAAATTTTCAGCCATTTCAATAAGGGGCCTGGATACGCTTTCAATGGTCTTTCTTACGGCTTTGCCTATGACTGTTTCATCAAAACCATCTTTACCAAAATCCACCGAGGGTGCCACGCTTAGATCAATTGAAACACCCGTGCTTGATTCTTCACCTTCACCTTTTTCCGCTTTTAAGATCTCACCGGTGGAAGTATCTATCATCCGGATATCACAGGCAACTTTCGCGGTATTTGTCTTGGTCCCGACTCCTCCCCCTATCCCAAATATGCCTCCCAGATTTCCCACACCCAGCTTGCTGTCTTTGATACCAAATTCCGAAATACTGCCGGTCACTATATACTGTATACCGAGCAGCTGCCCTATTTTCGCGGCTGTCTGGGCTGTTACAACGCCCGAGGCCCCAAGCTGCTGTTCTTTCATGATTTTTTCAAGCTTTTCCCTCTCGATCACGGAATATTTTCCGGATTTGACAAGTGCAGTAACAAGCATATCCGCCATGCCCCTTCCGGGGTTATGCCAGCCGCTGTGCTGCCCTCCTGCTTTATCTTCAAAATCCATTACCGCTATCCTTTTTTTACCCCCCGCAAGCGCAGGAGCCGCAATTACGGCTAACGTTATGAGAACCATCACAAGTTTTTTCATATTGCCCTCCTAAAAACTAAAAGTCTGTAAAATCTATAAGGTCCATAAAAGTCTAAGGCCTTTTATTCCTGAAAACTTATTTTCACGGCTCTATTTTGTTTTTTTTCGGAATTAAATTTTTTATCCCTGAGGATATTTTCTTTGGCTCTTCTGTTCCGCCGTTTTTTCTGTTTCCTGATCTTAAAGGCCAGCTTCGCCTCCGTAGAAAGTTTACCCAGTATTTTTGCTTCGATCTTGCTTACAAGTATTTTCCTGGCTATATATCTGTTTTTTGCCTGCGAACGTTCCTTCTGGCACTTTACCTCTATGCCGGTAGGCAGGTGTTTCAGGTAGACACAGGTTTCTACCTTGTTGACATTCTGCCCGCCGGGCCCGCCGGAACGCATGAACTTTTCCTCAATATCGGCGTCCTTAATTCCAAACTTGGCCATCCGGGCTTCCAGGGCATTTCTTTTTTCTATACTTACGCCAAAATCATTCATTTTTCTTTATCTTATTTAAGCCGCCGTATATTATTATACAAAACCGTTTGATTTTTTACCACAGGAAACACTCTATGAAACCCTCTGAGCTTACGCACGGAGTTTCGACGATATGAAGCTATTTGATTAATCATGCCAAATTCATTCCACGGGCCGGTGCCCGGGTTTTTCTTTGGCATAACGTCATAACAGTTTCAGCATATTTGAATAAATAATATGCGCCCGTCTTTCGTATTCTATTTTATTTTTATAAGATTCCAGAATGATGTTCTTGTTTTCGGCCAGTCCGGGTTCACCTTTAAGCCAGTCTTCTATTAGCACCGGAGTTACTTCAATATGAAACTGTAAGGCGTAAGCATTTTCACCATACTTGAAGGCCTGATTAACACCGTTCGCAGAATCAGCAAGTAAGACTGCCTTATTGGGAACTTCAAATACATCTTCATGCCACTGAAATACACAGTATTTTTCAGAGATATTCTTGAAAAGCATGTCTTTTTGCCCATTTTCGGTGAGCTTTACGTCATACCAGCCCAGCTCTCTCTCCGGAGCTTTCTTTATCTTTGCACCAAGAGCCTTGGCCAGAAGCTGTGCCCCCAGACAGATCCCTAAATACGGGATCTTTGCCTTAAGTATTTCTTTAATAAAAATATTTTCTTCTTTCAGGAAAGGATACCTGCGCTCTTCGTAGACGCTCATCGGGCCGCCCATTACGACTATGAGTTTATACTCTTTGGAATTTTTCGGAAAATGGGCTCCTTCTTCCAATTCAAGAATATCAGGAATAAAACCCCGCCTCTTATAGAAAGCTTCAAGCGTTCCCGCTCCTTCATTTTCAATATGCTTTACGATAAGTATTTTATTATACATTTTACTCCGGCTTAATAAATTATCCGGTTCTATAATGTTCCGCAAACTATTTTGTGAGCGTTATAAAAGCCTCTTCCGCAGCTTCAGCTACGCGGGGATCCGGGTCTTTCATTCCTTCATAAAGAGCAGGTAAATATTTTTTGTCATTTAAGCAGCCAAAACTTTCCATTACGGCCCGCCGGGTCAAAGGATCCCGGTCTTTGGCGGCAGAAAGGAGGACGGGTACAACAGTTTTATCTTTAAGTTTACCCAGGGCGGAAATTTCTATTGAATGCAGCAGGGTTCTAAAATCCTGTTTGTAAAAATTCTTCAATATTTCCGCCGAGGTTTCTTTCATTATTTTATTGCTATCTTTCACGGAAACCTCATATAGTTTTTGTTTCAGGGCCGGATTTGCTCCCAGCGCCCTGGAATAGGCGGCCAAAGCTGTAACCTTGAACAGGCGATCAGGGTCATTAATATTTTTCTCCAGAAGGCCGGCTTGTCTCTCTTTGTCCGGGCCATAGTAGCCGGGAAGCAGGTAACCAAGCGCCTGCAGCGCCGAAAACTTAATTTCTCGCGCTCCCGGCTGCAGAAGAAGAACAGAAATATCCGGAACGGCCTCCGAAAAACGCAGAGCGGACAAAGTCTGAATAACTTTTTGCTTTATCCCGTCATCCCGGCATTTTAGCAGGGGCAGTAAAGCCGGAAAGGTTTTTGGATCGTTTATCCTTTCAAGAGCGCGGAGCGCGTACCATTTTACATTATTGTCGGGATCTTTAAGTTTTTCCGTAATTTTTTCAGAATAATAGCTGCCGCCTATTCTCCCGGCAATTTTCAAGGCATTAAGCCTTGTATCCTTGTCCGCGCTGTCCAGTTCTTGAATAAGCTCCGGAATGTTAAAGGCCTTCTCACCGAGGTTTTGCAAAGCCAGCGCAGCGCTTATCCTTACCTGAAGCTCTTTATCCTCCCCCAATGTTCTAAGCCGTTTTCCGGCTTCCGGGGCTCTTATTTTCCCCAGAGAACCGGCGGCTTCCGCGCGTACAAATTTATCCCTGTCAAGGAGTAGTTTTAGCAGAGGTTTCACTGCTTCTTTCCCAAAAAAATAAAGGCCTTTTGCCGTTTCGGCCCTTACTTTGGAGTCTGCATCTTCAAGCATTACGCTAAAGGATTGTATTTCTTGTTTACTTTTGACCTCAACAAGCGTCCTTATTGCCTGGAGCCGAACATCCGGATCCTGATCTTTTAAAGCATCCAGCAGGCTTACCGGAGTCACAAATTTACTGCCCGGACGGACAACCGCGATATTACCTTTGGTCAAAAGCGCTTTTTCCGCTTTACCTTTTACCGCGGCGCTTCCTTCAACGATGCTTACAATTGTTTTCATTTTTGTTGCATAAACAAGCAGAGCCGTACCCAGTACTCTTATCTCGCCGTTAACAGTTTTAATAATAAATTCCTGGCCGGGATACTTTCTGATCTCCGCTTTCATGCTCCCTTCAAACAGGCATATTTTCTCTTTTTGCCTGAACGTTTCCATTCTAAGTTTTGATCCTTTGGAAATTGCAAGCAGGCTTCCATCGTTGAGTGCAAGCTCAATTTCTGTCTGCCCTGCGGAAACAAAACTGCCGGACTTTGCAGTTAAGGCCGGGCCTTCTTCACTGCCAGTTTCTCTGACGGTTCCTATGGTGACCGGCAGGGAAAAAAGATATACGGCTATTGAAAGAATGAGTATTAATAATGCGGAAAACCCTGCCGCCGCAGGATGCAAAAAAACAGAAATAAACGGCCGGTTTTTTTTCCCTTTGCTTTTTCTCACGGCACTTATTACATTTTCCTCAAATTCCGGCGAGGCCCCGGGAGCTTCCCATTTTGAGAGGAGCTCATTCATATTTTCATATTCTCTGAAAAACCAGGCGCAGTCCGGACACTCTTTCAGGTGCAGCTCGGTCTTTTGACAGGATTGCTGTGAAAGCACTCCCTCAAAATAACTTTGTGCATTCTCTCTTATTTTTTCACAATGTTTTTCCATGATCCTCTTTAAGATACGGCCAAAGAAGGCCTTTGAGCTTTACCTTTATCCTGTTGAATTTCATTTTTATAATATTAACCGGCAGGTTCAAACACTCTCCTATCGTCTCGTAAGAAAGCTTTTCGTATTCTTTTAAAATAATTATCATTCTTTGGTCATCCGGAAGAGTTTCAATGCATTTTTCAAACCGCTGCAAAAGTTCCCCGGCAAGGATCCCGTTTTCAATGTCTTCGACCCCGCCATAAACGTCAAAGCCGCCTGCGGGCTCTGCCTCAAGCCGCTTTATCCTGAGTTCATTAAAACAATAACTCCTTACTATATTATAAACACAAGCCGAGAATTTTACTCCTTTGCCGGGTTCATACGACTTTGTAAAACTAAATATTTTGATAAAAATATCTTGCGCCATATTTTCGAGTTCTTCCGAATATTTTCCGGCAAGGAAACGGTAAAGTACAGAAAGGACAAAACCCTGATAATGCCGCACTACGGCACGGAAGGCTTCGATATTGCCTTTTTTGACTTTAAGTAAGACGTCTCTGCTTATTTCTTCCATTATTTTACGCTTTTGAAATGAATTTTGAATATTTAATGTATAAAACATTCTACCAGATAAATGAAGGGTTTATCAACACCACATTTATTGCAGTCAATACAGTTCGTAAAGTTTCTAGCAGAAGAAAAGATATAGTCTTTTAGATTATTCATAATTCTTATGCAACAAAAACTCTGCAAATGAGAATGCCGGGCTTTTGTGATATTTACGCCGGCAATATATTTTACTTTCTTAACATTATTTTCGCGGTATTCTCCCCGCCGTTGATAATATAGAGAAGCGGCACCGGACGGTCTGCTCCTTCGATAAAGAACGGCCTGGCCGCCCAGGGTGTTCCCGAGATAACATTGTTAAGGTCCATCCAGTACTGCAGCCGGGCAGGTTTTAAGCCCCAGGTCATATGAAAATGGTTGGCCGGAGCGTACTGTTTGTATTCAACCATGGAAGCATATTTCGGAACTACAAAGGTGTGCGGCCAGGTGGCATTGGAGGTATTAGCAACTGCGGCCGCGGCTTTTTCCGGTAATTCCGCTGTTATTGCTTCATCCCAGACCAGGGTGAACATATTGGAAAGCGACGAATAAGCAAGACGTCCCGCTATCCCCTCTATTCCGCCGGGGCTGGTAAAAGTAACGGAATTTCCCATGCCCGGGAAATACCCTTCATCCGCAAGCGGGAACGTAACCTTCGACATAATTTCTTTGATAGAAGAACCAGGTAAAGCGGCCCAGTCGAAAGAAGCACTGCCTGAGTTATCCCCGTCAACAAATCCTTTTTTGATCCAGGCTTGATCTTCTTTAAGGCCTTTGAGCTTCATTTTTTTAAGCAGAGCTTTTACTTCCCAGGATTCCCAGACCTTCCTGAAATCCATGAAAAGCGGCGGGTTACCTCCGGTAAGATGGGTAAAGAAAAGCATGGTAAGCAGCCCTTGCGCGTCAGCTTCGGTCGCGTAAGGAAGAGGCGGTTTTTTCCCGTTATGATCAAAGCTCGAGTTAAATAGAGATTCCATTATATCCGCAACAGGCAGAGGAATTCCCCGCTTGTCCGAACCCCATTCAAGCTGGCTCATAAATCCGCCGCCGACCGCATTCAGGTCCTTTAATATATCCCTGGTAATAAGATACATGGCCAGGGACCTTTCAAACCGCTCTTCATCCAGCCTGCCTTTTGCTTCAATTTTTTTCCCGCAAAGCCCGAAGAGCCAGCTTTTCAGGTCCTTCAATTCTTTTTTGTTATAGGCTTCCTTATTTAGCATATCAGCGAGAAGCTTCATATCGAGACGCGTAAGTTCCAGGCCAAAAACATTTCTTACGGGGAGAATGTGCGCAAGCGCTGTCTCCATCCCCATAGAATCATGGCCAAAAAGTACCGCGCGTTTTCCTTTTAAAAATTGGGTCGTGACCGCGGCATAACACCAATCTACCAGGTCTTCAGCTGTTTTACCGGTCATTTCCGGGGTAAGCCCCGTATCCGGCCAGGTCCCGACGACAAGATGCACCAGCCTTCCATACTGGGAAATGGCTCCGGAAGCGGCATGCGCGAAAACAACACCGGGTTTAGGGCCGGAATTTCCGCACACCAGGAGCAGGGGTGTATCTTTCGGAAATTGCTGAAGAAGAGAGATAAGAGACAACTGCGGAAATGCCCAGGTATCGGGAGCGCAGACAAGTATGTTTACACCCTTTGCTCTTAATTCTCTCGCCACCAGATCTGCCTGCTTTTCTCCGTCTACAAGAGTATCAGAGAAAACAACATCCACCTGCTCATTATTTACGAGTTTGACGCCTCCGGAGATCTTTTCTGCGACCATGCTTATTATATTCCTGGCTCTGGCCCTTGAATCAGCATCAATTCTCGGATCCCCGGTAGCAAAAACTCCGACTACGGGATTTACAGGGCAAAGGCTTTCAGAGCTTAACCTTATCGGCTTTTTCATGGTCTTTCTCCTTAAAAAATAGTATCAGTAATATATTTTATAATTATTTAAAGAATATGTCATTACTTTTTTTCTTTCTGCCGGTGTTTTTACATAATTTCAATTAACGCAGGTTCATTTTGCGTCCTATTTTAGGGCTTTTGGCGGCCTTAAATTCGTCCCGCGCGAACATTTTCATGCATAAAGCATGAAAATATATGGTAAAATGTTCCTGTTCTATCCTAAAAAGTTATTGCTCTTACGGAGAAAATATGAAAGGAAAATTTCTAGGAAGAATAGAGTTTGAAAAAGAAGAAGCCGGGTTCCTTGCGGACTATGCGATGAAAAGCAGGGACTCTGCCGGAAGAGAGCATCCGGAAGCGGAACACGACTTGAGATCCTGCTTTCAAAGAGACCGGGACAGGATCGTGCATTGCAATGCTTTCCGCCGGCTGGAATACAAAACACAGGTATTTGTAATTCATGAAGGCGATTACTACCGAACCCGGCTTACCCATACAATGGAAGTTGCCCAAATTGCCAGGTCACTTGCAAGAAATCTGAGGCTGAACGAAGACCTGACGGAAGCAATTGCGCTTGCGCATGACCTGGGCCACACCCCATTCGGCCATTCCGGGGAAGAAGTGCTAAATAGGTTGATGAAAACCCATGGCGGATTTGAGCACAATAAACAAAGCCTGCGTATCGTAACCAAGCTTGAAAAACGTTATCCGGATTTTGACGGCCTTAACCTTACTCACGAAGTTCTGGAAGGCCTGGACAAACACAGGACTGAATACGATAAACCCGTCTTTACCGGCTCCTTCGGGACGCTCGAGGCCCAGATAGTAAATCTTTCCGATGAAATTGCCTATCATACTCACGATCTTGATGATGGAATAAAATCAAAATTGATCAGCCTTGAGGATCTAAACGACATAGAACTCTGCCGCGAGCTGTTAAATAAGATCGGCAACAAAGAAGATGTTGATGTGAAAAGATATCAAATGGTAAAATTTCTTATTAATGGCTTTTGTAAAGATCTTATTGAACAGGCTCTTATAAATATAGACAGATACAATATTGCAAGCGTGGCTGACGTAAGAAAAGCTGCTTCAAAAATAATTACATTTTCAGCAAAAATGGAAGCAAAAAAGAAGCTATTAAAAGAATTTTTATATACCCGCCTTTACAAACACTTTAGGGTTGTCAGAATGGAAGTTAAATACCAGACCATTCTTACACAGTTGTTCGATAAATACACCCGGTACTTTGAACATGCTCCTAAAAAGAAAAAATACAGCATGCTGCCGCCTGAAATAAGAGCCAAAGCAGGCAAAGGCAACGATAAATACAGGGTTATCTGTGACCACATAGCCAGCATGACAGACAGTTATGCGCTGGAAGAATACAAAAAATTATTTGACTCGGATGAAAAAGTTTAAAAAAACAGGTTCAAGGTCACCGGTTTTTTTTGAAGCTTATTTTATCAGTAAGGCCCTCAGGGAGAACGCATGTTAACAGAAACGACGTTAGAAGTAACAGCGGAAGCCGCAACAAATACCGGATTGATAGGAACAATAATAGGCTGGCTGGCTATTTTTATAAAAGCGTCCATATTTAAGATGGGCTACGCCGGGATAGCTCTTATGATGGCTGTTGAATCCGCCTGTATCCCCCTTCCAAGCGAGATAATAATGCCTTTTTCCGGATTTCTGGTATTTGAGCGGCATTTTTCAATGCTAGGGATATCGTTTGCAGGCGCATTAGGCTGCCTGCTGGGCTCGGTACCGACTTATCTTGTGGGACTTTACGGCGGCAGGCCCTTGCTTGAAAAATACGGCAAGTATATACTTGTATCGCATCATGATATGCGCATCGCGGACAAATTCTTCGCAAAATACGGAGATATGGCTATTTTTATCTCCAGATTACTGCCGGTTGTTAGAACTTTCATCTCGCTTCCCGCGGGGATCGCAAAAACTAATTTTCCCAAATTTTGCTTATATACATTTGTGGGTTCTTTTCTTTGGTGCTGGTTTTTAGGCTGGATAGGATTTAAACTTGGACAGAATTGGAACACTCTCGGAAGCTATTTTCACAAATTTGACGCAATTATCGGCATAATAATTCTGGCCGGGGCGGTCTGGTATGTGAGAAGACACCTTAAGCAGAAATAATGACGAAGTACAAATTACTAATGACGATATGTTGTTGGCGAAAAGAAGACTCCGCCTTCCAAAAACACATTTATAAATATTAGCGGGGGGTTTTCCCGCTTACCTTATATTGTCCTTCGTCATTCGTACTTTGTACTTATCTTTTCAGGAGGTTTTTGTGGTTACAGTAAGATTCGCGCCTTCCCCTACCGGTAATCTTCACATCGGCGGGGCAAGAACCGCTCTTTTTAATTATCTTTTCGCAAAAAATCAAAAAGGCAAGCTGCTGCTCAGGATAGAAGATACGGACAAAGAACGATCGAAAAAAGTATACGAAGATAATATTTTTGCCTCTTTAAAATGGCTGGGCCTGGAATGGGACGAGTTATACAGGCAGTCAGAACGCATGGAGACCTATAAAGAATACGCAAAAAAACTGGAAACTTCCGGGCACACCTACAGATGTTACTGCACAAAAGAAGAACTGGACCAGAAAAGAAAACTCTATGAAAAACTAAAAAAACCCTATAAATATGACGGGACCTGCCGAAAACTTTCCCCAGAAGAGGCCCAGGACAAAGAAAAAAAGGGCAGCCCTTTTGTCGTGCGCTTTAAGATGCCTGCTTCCGGCCAGACAGTTATAAATGACCTGGTGCGGGGAAAAATAAGCTTTGAAAATTCCGAACTCGACGATATTATTATCTCGCGCACCGACGGTATTCCCACTTATAATTTTTGTGTTGTAGTTGATGATGCGTTAATGCAGGTGACCCATATCCTGCGCGGCGAGGATCATATAAGCAACACTCCCAGACAGATACAGCTTTACGCGGCTTTGGGCTTCAAGCTTCCGGAATTCGCACATATCCCCCTTATCCTGGCAAGCGATAAATCCAGGCTTTCAAAACGGGCAGGAGCGGCGGCGGTAACAGAGTACCAGGAAGAAGGTTATTTGCCGGAAGCGCTGATCAACTTTCTATCTTTACTGGGCTGCTCTTACAGTGCTTCCGAAGAAATTTTCCCTTTAAGTGAAATTATTAACCGCTTTTCCCTGAAAAATGTCAATAAGAGCGCGGCTATTTTTGATTTTACTAAACTTGACTATCTGAATGGATATTATATAAGACAAAAATCTGAAACTGAAATAGCCGGTCTGGTAAAACCTTTTCTCCTTAAAGCGGGCATTACCCCCGGGGAACAGACGCTTCTTAAGGTAGTTAAACTTGAAAAAGAGCGGCTGAAAAAACTCGCGGATATAGTTGATTCAAAGTACTTCTTTACGGAAGTTACGGAATACGACCCGGCCGGCATGGAAAAGCATTTCAAAGACCCCTTAAAGATCGAACTCTTTAAAAAATTCCGCGAAGAAATTGCAGGGATAGATTTTAAAACGGCAGAACTGGAAACCTTTACCAGGAGTTTTGCCGAAAAGAACGGAAAAAAACTTGGAGAACTCGTGCATCCGGTGCGGCTTGCGCTTACCGGAAAACTTATCTCACCGGGACTTTTTGAAGTAATGGAAGTACTCGGGAAGGATACTTGCTTAAAAAGGTTTGATAAGATCTTGCAGGTGATATAGAGCATTTCATTTTGGTCGTCTTCACCCGACTCCGTCGCTAACATTATTAGAGTTTACATTAAGGTCGTTAGACATTATTAGAGTTTACATTAAGGTCGTTAGACATTATTAGAGTTTACATTAAGGTCGTTAGAAAAAGAAAAGCCCGGCTGGAATTAACCAACCGGGCTTTTAGTTTTTGAAGTTTAGAGTTTCACTACTTTGGTAGCTTGCTCGCCCTTGGGGCCGTTTTCGATCTCGAATTCGACTTCCTGGCCTTCACTTAAGGTTTTGAAACCATCGCCCTGGATCGCGGTGTGATGTACAAATACATCTTTGCCGGATTCCGGGGTAATGAAACCATAACCTTTTTGGTCGTTAAACCATTTCACTTTTCCCTTCGCCATTTACTATATCACTTCCTTTTGTGTTAGATTGTACAAACAAAAAAACCGCCCGGAGAAAATTTTCTCCTTGCGGTCGAAAATTGTTCTTTGCTGTACTAATAGATTATACACTATATATTTACTTTTTGCAACCCCATTAGTTATCTTTTCTTCTTGTAAACGCCCATTTTTCATAAAAACTACCATTAGTAGTGCTTTTTAAATGCATAATATCAACCGGTAGTATGACGATTTTTCTCGATTATTTTTCAATATAATGCTTTTCAACCCGCCAGCCCAAAAAAAGTCAAAGGCGCGGGATCTAATTCCCGCGCCAAAAATTGACTTGCAGGCAAGCTCCTGCTCTGCTATTGCTTTTTAGTTAAGGCTTCCTGTATGTTGCTTACAAACGGTTTAAGCAGCGAAGTAAACTCCATCGGGAATATATACTTCGTTGAAGGAGAGGCCCCGAGTGCCTTAAGTGCTTCAAGATACTGCAGGCCCATGGTTTTTTCATCAATATGTTTGGCGGCGCTAAAAATACTTTCAAGCGCCTTGGCATAACCTTCGGCTTTAAGTATCTGTGACTGTCTTTCACCTTCCGCGCGAAGTATCGCAGACTGCTTTTCACCCTCGGCTATCGTAATAGCGGCCTGTTTTGTGCCGTCGGATTCTGTTACTACGGCTCTTCTGTGCCTTTCCGCGGCCATCTGCTTGGTCATTGCGGCTTGAACTTCCGTAGGCGGCTGAATTTCACGGATCTCCACCGAGGTCACTTTAACACCCCACCTGCCGGTAACTTCATCAAGTTTGGTCCTAAGAATGGTATTTATCTGCTCTCTCTTGGAAAGCACTTCGTCAAGGGCTATATCGCCTACTACCGCTCTTAAAGTTGTCGTCGCAATGCCTTGCGCGGCTCCTGCAAAATTGCGGACCTGAATAACAGAGGCAGCCGGGTCTGTGACCTTCCAGTAAATAAGGAAATCCACGGAAATTGGGGCATTATCTTTGGTAATACAGGTTTGCTCCGGGATCTCAAGATAGGACTCTCTGAGGTCGACCCAAACAACCTGGTCAATAATCGGCCAAACAAAAGTTATGCCGGGGCCAAGTACACCATCGTGTATATTATGTTTCCCGAGCCGGAAGCGCACTAATCTTTGATACTCCCGGACTATCTTTATCGCGTTAAATATTACTATCGCGATAAAACAGAAAACGCCAAAAACCAGATAACCTACTCCCATATGTTCCCTCCTTGTTCCTATTATTTCAATGTTGCTGCTCTTATGCTATTTTTTCTACAACCAGCTTTGTGCCGTCAACAGCCAGTACTCTGACCTTTGCGCCGGGCTCTATGCTCGTTTCATCTTTACTTTTCGCGGTATAATCTTCACGGTTCACATAAACTATACCTTCAGGTTCAAGCTTGGTCTTTACTTTTCCCGTCAATCCGATAAGGCCTTCGGGCCCGCTGGTAACTCTATCCCTCATGGACCTGATCCCGAGTATTGAAAGAAAAACAGCGACAATAAAGCCGCCTAAAACGCCTATGGCCACAAAAAGTCTCATTTTAGCTCACCTCATTACGTCTGCCGGTTTATGCTATGATTTTAACACATTCTCTAAGAAATTCCATTATATTTTATTATCTATTAAAGAATTTTCTTTAAATCCCTTATTTCTAAGCAGGCAGGATTCGCACGTTCCGCAAGGCAGCTTTTCTCCCCGATAGCAGGACCAGGTAAGCTGATAAGGAACTCCAAGTTTTCTACCCAGTTTTATTATCTCTGCTTTGGTCAGAGCAATGAGCGGGGTTTCTATGCGGATTTTTTTCCCTGTTACGCCGCTTTTAGTCCCGAGGTTAACAGCTTTTTCATAGGCTTTTATATATTTTGGCCGGCAATCGGGATAACCGCTGTAATCCAGGGCATTTGCGCCGATAAAGATCCTTTTTGCCCCAATGGATTCCGCGTAGGAAGCGGCAAAGCTGAAAAATATGGTATTTCTCGCGGGAACATAGGTAACAGGAATATTTTTTCCTATTTTTCCGGTATTTTTTGGTATCTTGACCGCAAGATCCGTTAGCGCGCTCTTTGACCAGGGTAAGGCGATCTTTACGATGGTATAACGGCATTTATTCAGTTTTGCAAGTTTAACCGCGGCTCTTAATTCTTTTTTGTGCCTCTGTCCGTAATCAAACATAAGACAAAAACAGTCATACCCCTTTGCTTTTGCGTAATACAGGGTCGTTGTTGAATCCAGGCCGCCGGACAGCAATATTACCGCTTTTTTACGCGCCATAATTTCTGATACTCTCCATAACTTTCAGGCTTTTTAGTTTAAGCTCAAAGTTGTACTCTAAAAAATGCTCGACTACCTTTTCTATTTCCATATGCGACTTATCCTCAATTCTTAAATTGGCCAGCGCGTCAAAACTCTTTCGCTGCATCAGCTCCATCAGTTTCAGGGTATTGTTATAAACTTCCACGGTTGAAATACCGTTTGAGCAGGCTTCGCAGACCACCCCGCCGTGTTTGGGGCTCACCGCCATCCGTATATTCCGGGACAAACCCGAACCGCAGGCGGAACATAAGTTGAGCGCTATTTTAAAACCTGTCTGGGTAAGGAACTTTACCATGAACATCGAGAAGATCCTGTCCTCATGGCCTTCCGTGTTAATTTTTTGCAGGGTATTATAATATAATTCATAGAGCGAGCGGCTTTTTTCTCCGAACGGAACAAAGGTATTGATAAAATCCGTGACCGCGGAAGCATAGGTATATTTTCTCACGTTTTTCGAAATGTTCTTAAAATGGGTCTCTATATCCGCCTGGGTAAGAAGGTAAAGGTCCCTGTTCTGCTGTTTATAGAGAAATAGTTTTGTTTCCGTAAAAAGTTCTATCGTGGACCCGAACCGGCTCTTGATCTTGCCGGCGCCTTTTGCCACCGCGTGAATCTTTCCATAGGCCCGGGTATAAACAGTAAGATGCTTGTTGGCCTCACCGTAAGGCCTGACTTTAATAATTATACCGGTCGTTTTGTGATAGGGTATCATAGAGTTAGTGTCTATTATACAGCATCTATTATTGATTCTGTATTATTTTATTGGATCAAGAGGCTGCGGCCCGTCTTCAAGGGGCCTTTTCCCGGGTTTCAGCTCCGTAACCGGGGCTTTAGGATCTATGCTGAAATTATAACAAAGAGAAATAACAATATACGGGGAAAAAGCCGTGGGGAACCTGTAATAGAAATAGTCCGTATTGGCGAAGTCATAGAAAATATAGTTTTTATAAGGATAGGTTGTAAGCCCTGCCCCGATATCCAGCCACCAGCCCTTTGCAATACTGCTCCTTATACCCGCGGCAACACCATTATGGAGCTCGCCGAGGAAATTAATACTCTCAGACAATTTTGTTTCAATACTGCCAAAGATAAAGTAGGGAAAAGGGTTCACGCCGAGGGAGAGCTCTCCAAAATCCATTTTCCTGGTCCATACCGCGTAGGGATAAAGCCCAAAAACAAAGGAAGCACCAAGAGCCAGTTTTCCGCCCTGAAAATCTTTTGAGAACTGGTATTTGATACCGTGGACACCTATTTCAAGGTCATCTGCAATACCCAGATCAAGATAGATTATCCCGGCAGAAACGGTATTTTTAGGAAGGACATTTGCGGTAGGCACCGAAAGAAGCCAGGTCGGCTCATTACCTTCCGCAAACAGCACTCCTGTTAAGAGCAGACAAAATAGGATAGCTTTTCTCATTTATATACCTAGTTTTTTTCACCGTATCACAATAATCTTGCATTAAGGTCATTTTCACCCGGCGGCGCCGGTGCTAACATTATTAGAGTTTTACACTAAGGTTGTTAGAAAAAGGGCGCCCGCTTTTTCAGCGGACGCCCCGGTTATTCAACCTATTTTTTCCTTGTCTCGACCACTACCCGGGCAGAGGCAAGCCTCGCGATAGGTACTCTGAAAGGAGAACAAGAAACATAGTTCATGCCTTTCTTGTAGCAGAACGCGATGGAATCAGGATCTCCGCCATGCTCTCCGCAAATACCGATCTTGAGCTTCTTATTGGTCTTTCTTCCTCTCTCTATACCAAGAGAGATCAGCTCTCCGACACCTTCCTCGTCTATAGATTGGAACGGGTCGCACGGAAGTATCTTCTTTTCAAGATAATCGGGAAGGAAACCGCCGATATCATCCCTTGAAAAACCAAAGCTCATCTGAGTAAGGTCATTAGTTCCAAAAGAGAAGAATTCCGCTGATTCTGCGATCTTACCGGCAACCAGAGCCGCTCTCGGGATCTCTATCATGGTCCCGATCAAAAGCGGGACTTTCTTACCGAATTTTTTGTTAATTTCTTCATGTACTTTTTTAATAATAACTATCTGGTCATTTATCTCGGCAACCGTGCACACTACCGGGATCATTATCTCCGGAGTGGCTTTTTTCCCTTCTTTGATCAACTCCGCGGCAGCTTCAATTATGGCCCGGGCCTGCATTTCCGTAACTTCGGGATAAGTAACGCCCAGACGGACACCCCTGTGCCCCATCATCGGGTTGCTCTCCCGGAGCGCGCTTGCGCGTTTCGCAAGGTTATTCATATCTATCTTGAGCGAGTCCGCGAGCTCTTTAAGTTTGCCCTCTTCATGCGGAACGAATTCATGAAGCGGCGGATCAATAAGCCTGATAGTCACAGGCAGGCCGTCCATGGCATTCAAAGTAGCTTTAATATCGGCTTTCATATAGGGGAAAAGCTCGCTTAAAGCGTTTTTTCTTTCCTCAAGAGTATTGGACATGATCATCTTGCGGAGCAGGAAAAGTGACTGGTCTGAACCTTCACCATAGAACATGTGTTCTATCCTGAATAAACCTATGCCTTCAGCTCCAAAGAAACGGGCCTTGGCAGCGTCTTTTGGCGTGTCAGCGTTGGTCCTGATACCCATTTTTTTTACTTTGTCACAGATCTTTAAAAAGTCTTCCAGCACGGTACCTTCTTCACTGGCATCCACCATTGCAAGCTTGCCTTCATAGACCGCACCCTTTGTACCGTTAAGAGTGATCCAGTCGCCTTCCTTGAGTTCTTTACCGCCTACCACGACGGTCTTCCTGGAAAGCTCGATATGCACGTCAGCACAGCCGACTATGCAGCATTTGCCCCAGCCCCTGGCTACCAGCGCGGCATGTGAAGTCATTCCGCCTCTGGCTGTGAGTATGGCTTCCGCCGCTCTCATACCTTCAATATCTTCAGGGTTGGTTTCTTCCCTGACGAGAATAACTTTTTTGCCTTTATTGAACCATTCCACCGCGTCGTTTGCCGTAAACACGATCTGACCGGCCGCACCACCCGGGCCGGCAGGAAGGCCTTTAGCCAGCGGCTTGGTTATTTTTTCCGCCTTGGGATCAACTATAGGATGAAGAAGTTCATCCAGCTGTGCCGGCGTCACTCTCGTAACCGCTTCATCAGCCGTAATAAGTTTTTCCTTGAACATATCCGTTGCCATTTTTACTGCGGCAGGGCCGTTCCTTTTTCCGATACGGCACTGAAGCATAAAGAGCTTGCCTTTTTCAATGGTAAATTCAATGTCCTGCATATCTCTGTAGTGTTTTTCGAGACGCGCCTGGAAGGAGAAGAGTTCTTTGTAAATTTTTGGCATGCACTTTTCGAGCGTTACCAGCTCCATATTATGTTCCGACTGTGAAGCCGCGCTAATGGGCGCCGGAGTTCTGGTTCCCGCAACAACATCTTCACCCTGTGCATTTACAAGATATTCGCCGTAAAAACGGGGATCGCCATTCCCCGGGTTCCTGGTGAAAGCAACGCCGGTAGCGGAATCATCGCCCATATTACCAAATACCATGGTTTGTACATTAACTGCCGTACCCCATTCATCCGGGATCTTTTCAATTCTTCTGTAAGAAATGGCGCGCTTCCCATTCCAGGAAGAAAACACGGCGCTGATACCGCCCCACATCTGTTCCATATGTTCATCCGGGAAAGGTTTGCCAAGAACTTCTTTTACCTTGGCCTTGAATGTTTCGCAAAGTTCTTTTAGATCCGCCGCGTCAAGCTCAGTGTCAAGTTTAACGCCGTTCTTTTTCTTCATAGCCGCCATGATATGTTCAAGCTGCTTTCTTATACCCTGGTCTTCTTCCGGCTCTATGCCCGCCGCTTTTTCCATTACCACATCTGAATACATCATAATAAGGCGCCTGTAAGCGTCATAAACAAACCTTTCGTTTCCGCCGGTCTGTTTTATCATTCCCGGAATGGTCTTGCTTGTGAGGCCGACATTCAGGACGGTCTCCATCATGCCGGGCATGGATTTTCTGGCTCCGGACCTTACCGAGAAGAGCAGGGGATCTTTCGGGTCCCCAAATTTTTTGCCCATGATCTTTTCTACTTTTTTAATTGCCGCAGCTACCTGCACGCCGACTTCTTTCGGGTATTTCTTTTTATTTTCATAGTAGATAGTGCAGACTTCTGTAGTGAGAGTGAAACCCGGGGGAACAGGCAGCTTTAACTTGGGATGCCCCGCCATTTCGGCAAGATTCGCACCTTTGCCGCCGAGAAGATTCTTCATCTTCTCATTTCCGTCAGCTTTTCCGCCGCCGAATGAATACACAAACTTCTTTGCCATAATAACTCCTCCTTAAGAAATAATTGTTTTTTTATATTTTTACCACGGATTTTCAAAAGAAAATCAACAGGGCTAATATAACACAAAAAGGCCGGATTTTCAATTTAAAAAGATTTAGCACGATTCCACTGATTGCAGAGCTGTTGGATTTCACTGATAAAATATTGCCTTTTTAAGATCGCTAATATTTTTCGCGGAATTCAGGCGTTTCTTTACAGATTTTCCGGTGTTTTTGGCTCTTCTGTTTTTACCGGATTTTCGGGATTTTGAGCCACTGATTCCAAAGAAGGAATAGAATCGCAGGCAGGCCCGTTTTCACTTACAGGATTTCCGGTGTTAAACTTATTTTGCTCCTCATAATCCGCTAGCAGTTTTCTATATATATGAATATAGGCAAAGAAAACAACTATCCCGGCAGGTATAAGCCCGACACAGCAGCACAGAAACCCTATAATAGTGATACCTAAAGCTACAAAAACAAAAAGAAATAGATTCATTTTGTGTCCATAGGTTAACCGGGCGCTTTTCTTTATGGCTTCAAGGGGTTTCATCTTCTTGTCAATGACAAGATAAGTGGCAAATTGATATTTAAGAGCCCAGATTATTCCCGGGACTATGAATAGTATTAACCCGCCAAGGACTATTAAGGCTACCAGAAGATAACAGGCAAGATAATTAAAATATTGGTCAAAATTTGTAAAAAGTTCAATGATCTCAACTTTTTTCCCGTCATAAAGGTTGAGAAATATTTTTATCATACCTACTATCAGAAGAAAAGATAAAAGGTAACTAACGATCATAATATTATAGCTTAATAAACCTTTGCCCAGCATATGTTCAACCCCGGCCTGGAGCAGGCTTATCGCCATGAGGACACCCAAATATATGGCATACAAAATGACGGCAATACCAAGGTTTGTTTTCATCAGACTCCAGCCGGTTTTTACGGCTTCATTCTTGGAAAATATCTGCATAACCAATTCCTCCCCGGAACCTAATTTAAGAGAATTCTAACACAACCTTTGTCAAATAACAAGCCATCAAACGCACGGTGTCAACGCACGGCTGATCACACGGATGGGTAAAGAGATGACACAGATGAGAGGTTATCCTCGTATTTGTTGCCGGCTAACAAATATTTTTCATTATCGTTATTTTGCTATGCCAAATTAAAGAGGCGGATCCTATTTTCAGCCTTCCCAATATTGTAAATTGTCATTTGTAAATCGTCAATTACTTTTGTTATATTCTTTCAGCAGTTTTTCGTATTCCTGTTTTAGTTCGGCTGGCATACGGTTTCCAAAGTTCCTGTAAAGTTCTCCGATACTCTTTAATTCTTCGCCCCATTCTTTGATATTAACTCCAAAGAGTTTTTCCAGATCAGAAGGAGGAACATTTTTTAGGCCGGTTGTGTCAAAACCTTTTACGGTCGGTACATTTCCTATGGGAGTTTCTTTTGCTTCGCCCTTGCCGTCCACTCTTTCCATTATCCATTTCATCACGCGGATATTCTCGCCAAAACCCGGCCACATGAATTTGCCCTGCTCGTTGACCCGGAACCAGTTTACAAAAAAGATCTTGGGGGCATTTTTCATTTTTTTACCGGTAGCAAGCCAGTGCCTGAAATAATCAGCCATATTGTAACCGCAAAAAGGAAGCATCGCCATAGGATCGCGCCTCAGCACCCCCGAGGCATGGATGGCAGCGGCTGTGGTTTCCGAACCCATAATTGAACCGGAAAAAACCCCGTGCTGCCAGGATTTACTTTCATAGACCAGGGGCAGCAGCGAGCTTCTCCTGCCGCCAAAAATAATAGCCGAGATCGGCACGCCTTTCGGGTCATCAAATTCTTTTGAGAGGGTTTCACAATTATTAATGGAGACCGTAAATCTGGAATTAGCATGCGCGGCTTTTTCTTTGCCGTCATATTTTTTGCCCTGCCAGTCTGTCATATTCTTTGGCGGGTCCCCCATGCCTTCCCACCAGGGTTCGTTCTTAGCGGTATCAAGCCCGACATTGGTATAAAGAGTCGGGTAGAACTTGTTGGCTTTTAAAGTTTTCATCATATTAGGGTTGGTCTTCATTGAAGTTCCGGAGGCCACACCAAAGAAGCCAAACTCCGGATTTATGGCATAGAGCCGGCCGTCTTTTCCGATATTCATCCAGGCAATATCATCACCCAGGGTCCAGATCTTATAGCCGGGGAGAGTGGGCTGCATCATTGCCAGATTGGTTTTGCCGCAAGCCGAAGGGAGCGCCGCAGCCACATAGGTAACCTGTCCCTTGGGGTCTTCAATACCCATAATTATCATATGCTCCGCAAGCCAGCCTTCTTTAAGCCCGAGACAGGAAGCTATCCTCAAGGAAAAGCATTTCTTACCCAGCAAAGCGTTGCCGCCGTAACCGGAGCCGAAAGACATAACCAGTCCCTCATCGGGAAAATGCATTACAAATCTTCTGCCGGGATCGAGTTCTCCTACAGAGTGGATGCCTTTAACGAATTTATCAGTATTACCTATTTTCTTAATAACAATATTTGAAAGCCGCGTCATAATTCTCATACTCACCGCGACATAGGCGGAATCAGTTATCTGAACACAAGCTTTTGCGTAGGGAGAATCCGGATGCCCCATCATATAGGGCAGCACATACATAGTCCGGCCTTTCATGCAGCCGGCAAACAAAGCATTCATCTTTTTTTTCGCTTCTTTAGGATCCATCCAGTTGTTATTCGGCCCGGCCATATCTTTATCCGGATGGCAGACAAATGTAAGGTTCTCGGAGCGGGCAACATCATTAGGATGGCTTCTGTGCAGGTAGCTGTCGGGATAGGTCTTGTTATTTAATTCATAAAAAACCGGATTACCGTTGAGTTTTTCTTTCTCTATGCCGATCTTAATAAGTTCTCTGGCCTCTTTTTCTGAACCATCGCACCAGTGAATTTTGTCGGGTTTTGTCAACAGCGCTACCTCTTCAACCCATTTTTCGAGCAGTGTTGCCAAGGTCTTTTCCTCCGTAATTTACGTATTTTTTGCGTATCGGTGAAATATTTTACAAGCATTTTCATTATATGTCAATTGATATTATTAGGGGACTATACCTGCCTGATTATTTTTAGTTCTTGACTTTCCCCGGGAAAAACATCCGTCTCCGGTTAATACTTAATATTGATAAGGCACAGGCCTTTTGCGGGAGCTACAACCGGGCTTATGCCGGTGGTGCCTTTGAATATCTCTTGGGCAATTTTGGGCTCCAGGCGGCCGCCGCCTATGCGGATAAGAAAGCCGGAAAGCATGCGGACCTGTCTGCGAAGGAAGGAGCGGGCGGTAAAATCAAGATAGAGCATATCTTTATTTTTGGTGATCTTGATGGATTTAAGCGTGCGGATAGTCTTTACCCGCTCCTCATCCGCAGAGAAGACTCTGAAATCCTTTGTACCTATAAGATATTTTGCGGCTTGACGCATCAGTTTTACGTCCAGATTATGGCCGCAATTAGAATTATAGCTATTTTGAAAAACATCCCTTTCTTTACTTTGTCGTACAGTGTAGCGGTAAGTTTTCATTTTTGCCGAGAATCTCGCGCTAAAACTCTTCCCGACTTTCTCAAGCTCGCGTATATAGATATCTTCAGGAAGCATGGTATTGAGCGAGATCCTTAACCTGTCTGCAGGCACCTTCCCGGTATAATTGAAATTGGCAACCTGGCCTCTGGCATGCACACCTGCATCGGTACGGGAGGCCCCGCTGATCTGTATTTCTTTGTCTGAAATTTTGGAGAGCGCCTTTTCAATCTCTCCTTGAATAGTAGGTTTGTCCGGCAATCTTTGCCATCCGGAATAGCGGGTACCGTCATATGCTATCGTTAATTTTATATTCATATTTCATTTTAACATAATAAAATATCACAGTCCATTATCATAAATAGGGCTAAAACTGGGACAGTCCACAGGTAAAGACGGTACTGTCCCTGAAAAAAATGAAAACGGCGGGATTTTTTTCCCGCCGTTAACCAATCTCTATTCTCTATTGTCTATTTTCTGTCGCTCTTAAAGTTATTTGCCCTGCAAATAACCTTCCGCTTTGAGGAGTTCCGCGATAAGCACCGCTCCGCCCGCGGCGCCCCTTACGGTATTGTGGGACAGGGAGACGAATTTATAATCATAAACATGATCCTCCCGCAAGCGGCCCACGGTAACACCCATACCTTTTTCGATATCTCTTTCGAGTCTGGTTTGCGGCCGGTTGTCTTCCTCAAAATATTTTATGAACTGTTTCGGCGCACTCGGTAAGTTTAATTTCTGAGGTTGGCCTTTGAACTCTTTCCAGCGCGTAAGTATAGCTTCTTTGGAAGGTTTCCTGTCAAACCGGACAAAAGCCGCGGCCATATGCCCGTCAGTTACCGGCACTCTGATGCACTGCGCCGTAATTACCGGCCTCTTCGCGGAAACAATTTTTCCGCCTTCCACTTTTCCCCAGACCTTAAGCGGTTCTTTCTCGCTTTTTTCTTCCTCTCCGCCGATGTAAGGAATAACATTATCCAGCATTTCCGGCCAGGTCTCAAAAGTTTTACCGGCGCCGGAGATCGCCTGGTAGGTGCAGACCACAAGTTCTTTAGGCCCGAAATCAAGTAAAGGATGAAGCGCCGGCACATAACTCTGTATCGAACAGTTGGGTTTTACGACAATAAACCCGTGTTTTGTGCCCAGGCGTTTTTTCTGGCCGGCTATCACGCTAAGATGCGCGTCATTTAATTCCGGAAGCAGCACCGGAACATCTTCCGTCCACCGGTGCGCTGAATTATTAGAAACCACCGGAATTTCCGCTTTGGCATAGGCCTCTTCCAGCGCTTTTATTTCCTCTTTTTTCATATCAACCGCGGAGAAGATAAGATCAACGGTTTTAGCGACCTCTGAAACGGCTGAAGCGTTCAAAACTTTCATTTTTCCGATCATTTCCGGAACAGGAGTTTTCATCGCCCATCTTCCCGCTACCGCGTCTGTATACGTTTTACCCGCGCTTCTTTCACTCGCGGCGACCGTAACCACCTCGAACCACGGATGTTCCGCAAGCAAAGAAATAAATCTTTGCCCGACCATACCGGTCGCGCCGATTATCCCGACTTTAAGTTTATTTCCCATCTTTTTCCTTTCTCCTTTTCATTATTGGATCTGTGTCCGCCTCGAGTAAATTCTTACCTTTATACGGACCATCAAACGGAATTACGGCAATTGTACAAAATTCCGGGCTGTTTTACAATAAAATTTTATAAAAATTAAGGCCTCCTGCTCCTTTGACGGCAGCAGGAAGCCACAGATTTTTTTATTGTTTATCTGCCCTTGCATTTTTATCCGCCCAGGCGGATTTCGCGAAGGGTTATGCTATATATTTAGGCTTCGCTCAACTTCGGGATGTCCACGATAACACAGGTCATTTCGGCTTCAGCGCGCATCTCTTTATTTACAAAGGCCTGTGCTTTCAGCTTGCAGACTTTTCCGCCGAATCTCAAGCATTCAACATGCATCTCAAGCTGGTCTCCGGGAACCACAGGATTGCGGAATTTTACATCGTTTATCGCGGCAAAGAGCGGGGTTTTGCCTTTAAGGGCCGGCAGGCGGAGCATCATTACTCCAGCGGTCTGGGCCATAGCTTCTATTATCAGGACACCCGGCATTACCGGGTTATGCGGAAAATGCCCGTTGAACATATCTTCGTTTATGGTAACATTTTTTATCCCGACGGCTTTAACACCTTCTTCCAGAATGGTAACCCGGTCCACTAAAAGCATGGGGAACCGGTGCGGAAGGGTGGCCATTATCCCTTTTATATCCACTACAACATTCTCACTCATAATATCCTCCTAGCTCTTTTATCATTCTTATATCAAGGCTGTGCCCGCTCTTAAAAGCGGTAAAACTGCCCCGGACGTTAAAAGGCAAAAGCGCAAGCGCTCCTAGCAGGTCCAGTATTTTATGCCTGACTATCTCGTCTTTATACCGCAGCCCTTCCCTGTTTTCAATACCCTTTACGCCAAAAAGCAGGCCGGTTTTTGTGCTCCCGCCTTTTATTAGGCCGAGTTTCTTTTGTTCTTTTACCTGTTTATCCCAGCCAAAAGTGCGCGCCGCGGCTATTTCTTTTTGGAAAACGCCGGGTTTCTGCGAATATTCCCGGTACAACGTGCCGATAGCGGGATGTTCATAGGAAACATAATATTTTATCTTTAGAGCCCGGGCCGGCTCTGCCCTTAAAAACCGGCTGGTGCCGTTAATTGTATCCGTGATCAGAAAAACTTTATTTATTTCAACCAGCCGTTTTTTCTTTTTATGTTTTATTATTCCGGTTTTTTTAAGAGCTTTTGAGAAGAGCAGGCTGCTGCCGTCAAGTATGGGAACTTCATTTGAACCAAAAAGTTCACAGACCGCATTGTCCACGCCGGCTCCATGCAACGCCGCCAGAAGATGCTCGCAGGTCTGTACCCGGGCTTTTTTGTGTTCAAGAGTCAGGGCAAAAGTGCCATCTACGGCGTTATTATAAACGGCTCTGACCGGCCCGTCTCCGGTAAGGAACAAAATGCCGGTTCCCGCTTCTGCCGGTAGCAGGTCCAGGGTCGTTTTAATTCCGGTATGAAGCCCTATGCCTGTAAATGTTATTTTCTTTTTTAGTGTTGTTTGAAACGTCATATTTTCTCCGAGATCCGGAAGGAACCTAAATTTTCAACCGGACTACTTTTTGACCTGGCCTTTCAGATATTCATCTATCTCTTTAAGGCGTTGCTGGAGAAGCTTCACTTTTGAGGACAATTCGGAAAGTCTTTTTACTTCTGCCATATTCTTCCAGGCCTGCCTGGCTTCTTCCGCCGGAGAACCCGCGTAAACTTTATTCCCTTCAAGGTCTTTGGAAACACCGGCCTGGGATAAAATAAAAGCATTCTCGCCTATGGTGACATGATCGGCTACTCCGACCTGGCCTGCAAGAATAACCCCATTTGACAGCTTCGCGCTTCCGGCAACACCGGATTGCGCCGCAAGTATGCAGTTTTCACCGATAGAGGTATTATGCGCGACCTGTACCAGGTTATCTATCTTGGTTCCCTGCTTTACGCGGGTTTCAAAAAGCATGGCGCGGTCTATACAGGCATTCGCCCCAATCTCCACGTAATCTTCAATAACTACTTTGCCTACCTGGGGGATCTTATAGAAAGTATGGTCTTCTTTTTTAGTATAGCCAAAACCATCGCTGCCTATGACCGCCCCGGCATGTATTATCACGTGATTTCCAATTACAACATCTTCCCTTATCACAACGTTGGGATAGATCACGGTTGAAAGGCCTATTCTGGCATTTTTGCCGATAAACGTAAAAGGATGGATAACGGTATTATCCCCTATCTCCGCCCCGTCTTCAATAATAACATAAGGTTTTATTGCGATATTGCGGCCCAATTTTACATTTTTTGAGACGAGGGCCGAGGGATGTACACCTTTGTCTGTTTCCTCTTTGTAGTAGAGTTTCTCCATGACCCTGGCAACCGCATAATGCGGATTAGGCACCGAAACAAAACTGCGGCCGGCCATCACAATTCCTTCTTTGACAATAAAAGCTGACGCTTTGGAGAGCTCAGCCTGTTTGTTATATTTTTCCTCACAAACAAAAGAGAGGTCCCCTGCTTTTGCCTCAGGAATATCCGAGACCCGGTAAATCTCTATCCCGGCCTCTCCGGTAAGTTTACCTTCAGTTATGTCCGCAATTTCAGAAAGCGTAAGCATTATTTTTTGTTGATCCTTTTTATTACTTTATCGGTAATATCATCGCCGCCGTATACCAGCGCTTTTTTATCAAAAAGGAGATCATACTTGAGTTCTTTGGCAACCGCTTCCGCCGCGACGGAGATATCTACAACAAGAGCGTCTGTTTTAAGTTTTTCCTGTTTCGAAAATTCCTGAATTATCTCCTGAGATTTCTTCTGATAATCCTGGGTTTTATCCTCAATATCTTTCTGTTTGGCCTTCTTGGCTTCATCGGAAAGCAAGCCCGACTGGGCATAGAAAGCTTTCATAAGATCTTCAATTTCTTTTTTCTTTTTTTCCACCTCAGCCTTCCTGGTGTTTCCCCATTCTTCAAGGTCTTTGGTAAACTGCTTGGTCTTTTCGTATTCGTCAAAGACTTTTTTCATGTCAAATACAGCTATCTTTTTTTCTTCCGCTTTTATGTACCCTGAGAGTACAAAAACCAGCGTTACGGCTAACAACATTAACTTTTTCATGTTTTCCCCCATGCGCTTAAAGCGCCTTTTTTAAACATTGGCTCCCGGTTCTAAGACCGGGGAAACAATGATACTTAGCTTTCAATCTCTAGAATATATTTCCCATATTAAAATGGATCTGGCCGCCTTTTGTCGCCAGCGGATCGAAACCATAGCCGTAGTCAATACGTATCATAAGGGCGCCGCCGATCATAATGCGCAGCCCTAATCCGACGCTTGTCGGAATATTGGCGGCGTCAAAATCTGTAACATAGGCCCAGGCTTTTCCGGCATCAAAGAAAGCTGTGCCAAAAATAGGCCCGTATATGGGGAACCGTAGTTCCACGTTACACATAGCCATAAAATTGCCGCCTATCGCCGTCCCTGAAGTATCCTGAGGGGAAAGCACCCTCTCGCCGTAACCCCTTACAGTATCGGTGCCGCCTACAAAGAATTTTTCATAGAAGGGAACATCTGAAGTGGTTCCAAAACCGGTAGCATACCCGGTTGAACCCCGTAACGCAAGGACTAAATCTCCCGCGATATCATAAAAAGTCGAGGCTTCAAGTATATATTTTGTGAAGTTGATGTCCCCGAGAAGAAGCCCTCCCACATATTCTACTGAAGCACTGAGCCGGTAACCTTTTTTTGTGTTGAAAAAGATACTGTCCCTGGTATCCTGTACCCACTGTGCGGTAAGAGAACTTATATCGTGTATTCCTGCAGCATTTGTTATTACGCTGGATGCGGTATTGGCTATATCATAGATATTAACCTGCTCGTATTTGTAGGTCAGCCAGATCCGGGCGTCATCACTGACCGGAAGCCCGAATTTTAAATTACCGCCTATTCTTTTGTCTTTATAGTCCGTATAGTAGGCCTTTAAAACATTATAAAGTGAAACCCCTGAAGAAATCGGGCTTCCAAACAGCCAGGGCTCGTAAAAAGAAAGATCATAAGATTGCGTAGTTGCGCCAAACTGCCAGCTCAGGGAAAGTCTCTGGCCCTGGCCCAGAAAATTATTTTCTGAGACCGACAGCATGCCCGTAAGGCCGTCAAGCGAGGAGAAGTTAGCACCCAGCTGCAGCTGCCCGGTCTGCCTTTCCTTTACCGTCAAAACCATTTCGCGCCTGTCAGGTTTGTCCACTACCGGAAGCAGTCCCGGAGTTACCTCTTCAAAAAAGCCGAGATTATAGATATTTTCCAGGCTCTTTCTGATCTTCGCGCTGTCAAAAGCTTCCCCTTCCTTGATCTTAATTTCACGGAGCACAACATAATCTTTTGTTTTATAATTGCCTTCCACCCTGATCTTGTCAATATAGAATACTCCGCTTTCTTTGATCTTAACGGAGACAGACACGGTCTTTTTCTCTTTGTCGGAATAGGGCTCTCCGGAAACTTCTGTTTCTATGTATCCTTTTTCAGAATACATATATCTAAGTTTGTCCAGGTCCCGCTGAAATATATCATTATTGAAAATATCGCCTTTCTTCAACGAAAAAGCCGCTCTTAGTTCTTCTTCCCTGTAGATTTTTTCATTAGTATAAGTAAAATTAACATCCGAGAACCGGTACTGCTCGCCTTCTTCCACCGCTATTTCAATATATATCTTTTCTTTGGCCTCATCAAAAGTTACCTTATGTGAAATTATGTTCGCGAAAAAGAACCCTTCGCTTTTGTAGTAGGCAATGAGCTTTTGAAAATCTTTTTCAAGTGTTTCATTGTTCAGATTTCCCGAAACAAGGAACGCCGCTTCAGAAGTTTCCATTTTACCTTTTAGCGCGCTTTCAGTAAAATTCTTAAGGCCCGTGAACTTTATTTTGGCTATATACATATGCCGGCCTTCTTTAATATTAAAGATCACTTTAACTTTATTGTTTTTTTCATCTTCTTTTGTTTCATAGGTAAGCGTTGCGAGCAGGTAACCTTTCTCTTTGTACTTCGCCAGCAATTTCTCCACGGCTTTCTTTAAAGCAGCCTGATCAAACGGATCCCCTTTCGTGAATCCGGTCTCTGTTTCCAGTTCGCCTTTTCCGACTTCTTTATTGCCGTTATAAATAACATCTTCTGTTACGGGTTTTTCTTTTACGGTAACAATTATTTCAACGCCTTCCGGATTTAATTCTCTGGCAATTTCAACATCGGAAAAAAATCCGAGCCCGAATATTTTTTTAAGATCCCCTGCCGCTTTTTGTTCGGAATATTCGCTTTTTACCTTCAAAACCATCGAAGAAGTAACAAGTTCGACCCTGGAGCCGGCCGTACCTTTGACCGTAACCTTGACAATACTATTGTTCGAAGCTGCCGGTTCGCCGAATAAATATGAAAAACAAACCAGTACTGATATTAAAAAAAAGTTTCTCATTTTTTTTCTTTTCCTTTTTTATAGGCCGCTTCATTGTCAAAAGTCATGGTGGTAAATATTCCCACCTTTACTTCATTGGGATTCCACCCTACGTTTATCTTTCTATTACCGGAGGAACTGAACTCAAAGCCGATATCGGGAAGCCACATCCCCGTATTTTGCGCGGACATCTCAAAAAGGTCCTGCCTTACCATTGCGGCCTTAAATAAAACTCCCTTGGTAACCGAGGCGGCAATGCCGATCTTCATATTCTTGAGTATATCCTGGTATTTATCGGAAGAGACCGTAAGCTCCCCTCTGTTATAACTGCTTCTAGTTGCATCTTCTATTACTACCGAGACTTGGGGGCCCAGAATATCCCTGGTTACCTGCCTTATTGTCTGCACAACAGCAAGGGACAGGACTCTTTGGATCTCTTTAGCCGGATCAATATTTCCCGAGCTGTCTCCGATACCGCTTAAGATCCTGAGTATATCATTCCTGGTCTCTTCAGGCTGAGAAGTGAAAATTAGGTCAAAGTTTTCCCCGTTTCCCAGTTCGGCCATGGCCCCATTTTTTCCGCGGACTTCCATAAAGATCTTGTGGGTGCTTGTTGAATATTCACAGGAAGCTTTAATGGCCGGCTGCCTCTTTTCTGTGTCCAGAAAAGAAAAAGAAGCGGTTTTTATGTCAAATTTTCCGGTATAAAAATTAAAATAACCGCTTTCAATTTCGGCGCTGCCCCGCATGGTCAGGTCCTGTCCGGGGCCCCTGGAAGTAAAAATACTGCCCTGTTTTAGCTTGGCTTCGCAATAACTATTATTATACAATACACCCTCTTCAATTACTACTTTTAAATTCCAGTCCATTTCTTTAAGGACTCTCGGGGCGGATTCCCCTTCTTTATAGTCCGGCGGCCAGGAAAACCTTGTGTCATAAATATGAATTTCACCGTTCATCGAAAAATTCGGAGCTGTCCCGCCTATGGAAAAATACTCGCCGGCTTCATTGCCTTTCAGATACATCGTACCTTCGCTGTTCATTATGGATTCTATCCTGAATTTCAGGCCTTTTCTCTCCGTTGTTTGCTTATTCTTTATTTTAATATTCAACCTGTCGGGATAGAATTTCTTTAAGGTAAAATCTCCGAAAGCCTCCACCGGGCTCTTGTCCACTTCTCCGGAAAAATAAATTATTTCCGCTTTATTATTAACTATGGAAAATCTGGCGCGCAATTTATCCATTTTTTTAATAAATCCGAGCGGGTAGACCGTTGAATTATCATGGATCACAAGAAAGCCCGTCTCTATTACCGGATAGGAACTTTTACCTTTTATAACAAGCTCCGCATCCATTATGCCTTCAACTCCGGAAAACCAGCCTGTTATCATGATAGGCTTCAGGTCGGTGTTTTTAAGCTTAATAACAAGATTTTGTTCATTCTCCTGGTCCAAAGGAATGCTCCCGTTCACATTCACTGAGTAGAGTTCTTTGGGATTATTATCCTTGTAAGTTTTTTCCACGCCATTCACATTTGCCAGGGTGACTTTATTGTTCTCAATATATATATTTCCGATAACCGAACTAAAGGACATATTAAAAATATTAACCCCGCTCAGAGAACCCTGTTCCACTTTTACGCGGGGGGCCGTTGACGCTCCGGAATAAAGAGCCGTAGCATGATTAACCGTCCCGGTCATATTAAGATCCAGATCAAAATATTTAAGTATAAATTTAATATTCGTGTTTGAAATATCAATGACCATATCCGAAGTCCGGCCCAAAGTTCCGTTCAGTTTCACGATACCGGGAGTATTGTCATTAATGTTAAGTTCCACTTCTTTGAAGGCCGTTGTCTGGCCTTCCTTGAAAATTACCTCCCCTTTTGCTTTGGAAACAAACGGCCGGGTGTCGGAGCTGTGCTGGAGCAGAAACCCCTGTTTCGTGGCGATAAATCTGGAAGAAAAATCCCTCATATCATAATCATTTAACCTGAAGTTTTTCAAAAAGATCTCACTTTCCAGCTTAACGGTTTCGGCAAGCGGTATCTTAAAATTTCCGGTCTCCAGGTCCGCTTTAAGGCGGAGGCCCAGAAACTTTTTAAAGTCCAGCGCCGCCCCGACCTGCGCCTGAATGTAATCCTTTTTAAAAACAAAGTTTGCTTTATTAAAAACTGCATGGTTATCCGTGATCGCATCGTCAAAATTAAGTGTCTTAAAATCCAGAATATTATTTTCATAGCCAAATTCTCCGGAAAAGTCACCCAGCAGCATTTTTCCGGTCCGGACATCCGCGGCTTTGAAAACTCCGGTGATCTTCGGGTTTGAAAGCTTGCCCTTAACAGTAATACCCATAGGCGCGCTTAAACGGGCGGAAAGATCCGCCTTTGATCTAATAAGCGGAAGCAGGTTCTTTATATCAGGATTTAGGACGGAGATAACGAGGTCGCAAGAGGTATTTTCGGCGGAAAAAGCCTGATCCAGGTTCAGGGTGCCGTTAATATCAACAGCTCCTGTTTCCTGGCTTATCAGTAGGCGCTTAATCTGCAGCCCGTAACCGCTCTTGCCCTGCTCGCAGCCTATTTCAGCCGTGATCCTGTTGGCCTTAAAATCATTATAACCCGGGCCGGTAACGGTAAGCTTGCTCTCCCCTTTAAGCCATCCATTCCTATCAACTTTAAGGTCAAGCTCTCCGGAAAGATTCCCGCTGACCGGAACTTTCTTAAACTCACTATTTAAAAAGGAAAGCTTTTTCAGATCCGTGCCGAAAAACCTAAGACCGGCGGCAAGTGCCTTGTCTCTGAAGGAAAAATCTAATTTACCGGTAAATTTTTCCCATTTTATTTCCCCCGCGGAGAATTTATTTTCACTCTTATCGTAGGCCAGGTTGGCCTCGATATTGCGTACCGGTTCTCCTCCGAAGAAAAGTTCGCTTGAAAGCAGCCTGGCGCTGAGTATATTTTTTCTTGGATCAAACAGGCCCGTTGCCGAGAGATTATATCTCCCTTTTATTAAAGTTTTTTCATACAAATTCTCCATCTTCACTATCAGGCCTGACCGGCCTTTCTCTTTCAAAGAAACAGCGCCCTCCGCGCTTACGGAAAGCTCTTTCATTTTAAGGTCCAGGTTTTTAACAGCAAGCACCCCGTCCTTGACGGAAAAATTCAAGCCGAGGGTATTTATCACGTTGCCGAACAGTTCCGCAGCTTCGGTCTTTAGGAAACCTTCGCCGTTCAGGCTGTCAAAATCCCCGCCTAGTTTTATATTCCCGGAAAACCGGCCTTTTACTTCTTCTTCTTTATGCGGTAATTTAAAGATCGTAAATATTGTGGCAAGTTTTCCGCTCTTCACAGCCAGGACACTGTCCAGATGTAATTTATTCAAGAAAGCCATTTCCCCGTAAAAAGAATACTCGTCATCAAGGTTAAGCCGTTCCACCTTAAGGGTAAAATTGTCATAGGTGAACGACAGGTCCGCTTTAAAGCTCTGATTACCGTCCAGTATCAGTTTTTCGGAAGTAAGCGCGGTGATAAATTTGGGATAAGTGATACTTCCCAGGATCTTGGCCGCAACGGTGCCCCGGCCGGAAATTTTATAATATGTATTAAAGACCGGTATTTTCGAGAGATCAATATTGGTAGCTGTAACGGCCACATTAAGAGGCATGTCGCCGGTTAACCCCATGGAACCGTCGGCTTTTACATAACCCTTATCGTCCTGATTGAAATACAAGCCGGTACCCGTAAGCAGGCCTTTGTTTATCGTCAGGTTTCCTTTCGCATTTTTTGCGCGGTAACCTTCAAAATTATAATTATTTATTGTGATATCTCCGGAAAGTGTAATATCTTCCATCGGGCCTTTTATTGAAAAAGCAGCGAAAGATTCGCCGGCCAGGTCCAGTTTATTTTCAACAAAAAAACCGTAAACATTACCGAAACCGGCCCCGAGAAGTTTAATTCCGCCCTCTGCATAAGCCTTGCCGTTCTTAAAGGTAAAGAGCGCGTTCAGGGTGATCTTTTCGCTGCTTACCGCGTTTACCCGGAGTTTGCCGTTATCAAAAAATAAGAGGTCGCTTGTGATCTCACCCAGGTTACCGCTTTGCAGGGTCATCTTGTTTATCTTTACTTTTGAAGCAATAATAAGGTTATTCAAAGGGCCTTTGGCCTCAAAAGTAAAAGCAGCTTTGCCAGAAGCGCCCGGTATACCTGCGAGATCAAATATCCCTCCGGCCTGCATATCGGCGGCATCCCCGGAAAGCTTAAGAGCGTCTTTTTCATATTTTCCTGAAAGCCTGGCCACACCCCCAAAAGCATATATCCTTAAAGTTTCAATATCGAACCTGCCGTTCTTGTATTTCAAAACCAGTTCGTTTTTATCAGTTTTTACTCCCGCAAGCCGCAAACTCCTGATATTCGCGAAAATAGAAACGGACGGAGAAGAAAACTTCCCGTCAACCGAAATACCCGCATTGCAGATCCCCGCGGGAAAAATTCCGGCCATAAAATCTTCCTGGGAAAAGTCTGAAAGGTCCGCACCGTTGACATAAACTCTGAGCTTGCCTTCCGGTTCTTCCGTAAGATAATTGTTTATTTCGCCCCGGCCGGTCAAGGAAGCGTTTTTTAGAGAACCGGCGAATTTCTGGATAACCACACTTTCTTTCGTGAATGAAAGCTGGGAGATTATTCCGGTCAAGCCGGTTTTTAAACCTTCTAATTTTGCTTCCCCGTTCTTAATAAGCACATCCGCGGTCATAAGGTCTGAAAGCCTGGCCTGAAAATCAAAAGTACCGCCCGTCATTTCAGCCGGCGGCTTTTTCAGATAAGAAAGGGCATAAGAGGAATAATGCGCAAGGTCGAGATCTTTTCCGTCTATTATTACCGTATTTGTTTTATTCTTGACGTCAAAAATACCGTCAACATAAAGGTTGGTTTTTTTACTGGAGTAGCTCTTTGAGCCTGCTTTGACAGAAAACCTGCCGCCGCCGATGAATTCTATACTGCCGTTGATATCTCTAAATGCGGAATTGAATTTTTTTTTACTGTCTTTGATAGAGATCAGCCCTTTGGAAACAGAGATGGCTAATTTTTCGGGAAGAGGGGATTTTCCCGCAGCAGGGAGGGTATTAATAAACTCCTCAAGGTTCCAGGTTCCTTCGTCGTTTTTTTCCAGAAGCAGTGAGGGCCTGGTCAATTCAATGCCTTTTAAGCTTTCTATGATCTGTTTTTTATTGAAAATAATATCCTTAAAGCTGTACTTAACGGAAACCTTCTCAATTACGATGATGTTGCCGTCTTTAATTTCTTTTTTCGCCGAAATCCTTACATTAATAAGCTCAATAGAATCAAAAACTCCGCCTTCAATTTTTTCTATTGTAACTTCCCGGTTTAAGGCTTTGGTGAGTTCAATTTCAATAATATTTTTGAATTGTTTTACAAAAACACCGGTTTTGGCGAGGGTAAAGGCTATAATTCCCAGTAAAATAATTATACCGAGAAAAATGAACAATATTTTCCGTTTGGTACCCTTTTTCATTCTTTTCCTTTAAAAATCGGCCCTTTCTTAACATTTTACAGGCATTTTTTCCTATTGTCAACCTGCGATTTGGCCAAAAAGACAATAATATAGTAATGTGCCCTTCTATTTAGACATCTTTCAAGGCTGACTTGTTCCGGTTTTTTTAAGGCAATATCCGTTTTAGGAGAGGGAATTACCGGTCTGCTTTTAGCCTGACTGCGGAACAAATATTATTAAAAAACTGAAGGCGCTTTCTAAGCGCCCCCGGCTTTGGAAGTTTTCTAGTATAACGCTTCTTTGCTATTTTTCACGCACTGCCTTAAAGCAGGAACAGGATCTTCCGGCTGGCCCTCATATTCAATAATATACGGGCCCTTGAAGCCTGTCTCTTTCAGGGTTTTGCTCAGGGCTTTAAGATCAAGATTTCCGGTACCCGTGACAACATCCTCTTTCCTCCCGGCTTTGTCAAAATTAAAATCTTTGAGATGAAGAAGGTAGATCCGGTCTTTGAATTCCTCCAGGACCTTAAGCACATTTTCTCCGGCCGCAAGCGCCCAGCCTGTGTCAAGCGAAAGGCCTATTCTTTTACTGCATTTTTTAAAAAACCATCTTAAGGCCTGCGAATTTCCCAGCCAGTGGGTACCGCCGTGATTGTGAACGCCCAGAGTTACTCCGTACTCTTCGGAAAGTTTTTCTGCCTGAAGAATACCGGCCTCAAGATTTTCCGGCTGGAAATCAACGCTCATATGCCTGATGCCGCCCGCTTTTAAAAAATCAAAAATTATTTTCAGTTCCGCCGCGCTCCTGCTCATATTTTCAACACCGATGCTTGGAATGCTTATTTTATGCTCTTTACATGTTGCCAGCACAGCCGCATGCGCGGCAGCATCCGTAAATGCCGCGTGCGCTCCGCAAAGTTCAACAACATCCGCTCCCGCTTCTTTGAGCATCGCAAGCATTATGTTGTTATCCCGGAAGTTTCTAAAACAATAGGATTGTATCCCAAGAAGGTTATCTGCCTTCATTTATTCTCCTTTTTGTAGAGCGATTTCACTGACCCTGTACCATTCACTGCTCTTAGGTGCAGAGCCATAAACCTGAAGCATGAATGGTTCGTGGTTGCAAATCATCTGATTTCACTGATTGAAGCTTTAGTCCTAGGTACTGGGGCCCGGGAAAAGCTCTTTACTTTTTCCTAATACCCAGCACCTAGAACCCTTCCTTTACCTTTCTTTTAACTTATCTTCACTTCCTTGCCCTTCTTCGAGGAAAGATAGATAGCGTCTATGATCTTTTGAACGACCAGGCCCTGATGCGCCGGGGCCACCGGTTTGGCCTTTCCGGTGCATACTTCCATGAAATTCTTCTCCTGGGTCGCCCACGTATCTTCCTTGGCAAACTGAGGGATGATGTCTACAATTTTTCCGAAATGTTCGGTAGTGATCTTTAGAGGCACTCCATTTTCCAGGGTAGCTCCGCCCTTGTCCCCCATAAATACAGAATACATGCCCTCTTTTTCTATATTAGCCGCCCAGCTTACTTCAAGATTAAGAGTAGCGCCGTTCTTAAATCTTACCAGCGCGGTCACAAAATCATCCACATCAAACCGGCCGCGTTTTACAAGCCCGCCCCACATGGAAACAAAATTGTAGTCTTTTTTGTGGCCGAACTTCATATATGTTGCTCCGGAAACAGAGACCGGTTCAGGAAAGCCCATTTCGTAGAGTGTAAGATCCAGAATATGCACGCCTATATCTATAAGCCCGCCGCCGCCGGACATCTTCTTTGTAGTAAACCAGCCGCCCAGTCCGGGAATTCCTCTTCTGCGCAAGGCATAGGCATCGGCATGATAGATCTCTCCGAGCCCGCCGGCCGTAATAATTTGCTTTAACGCTCTTGAATCATCCCGGTGTCTGTGCATGAAGCCTATTATAAGATGCTTTTTGTTCTTCTTTGCCGCGGCGATCATCTCTTCACATTCCCGCGCGTTCATAGCCATCGGCTTTTCACAGAGCACATTAACTCCGGCATTTAACACATCTATAACAATTTGTTTGTGGAGATAGTTAGGAACGCCCACCGCTACGCCGTCAAGACGCTCGGTCTTTAACATTTCCTTGTAATCTGTATAGGCCCTTTTGACCCCGAATTCGTCAACCAGGCGTTTCCCTCTGGCCGGATTCAGGTCGGCCACGGCCAAAACTTCGATCCCCGGAACTTTTTTTGCTCCGGTTGCATGCGCGGAACCTATTCCCGCGCCTATGAGCCCAAGTTTGAAACTTTCTGACATATTTTTCTCCTTTCCTTTATTTATTTTCACCAGCCCTGTACCATTCACTGCGTACAGGTGCAGGGTCACCAACAAATTCTATTATTTTTAGAGGATTTATGCAACCTATATAATGACCCGCTCTATATATGTTTTTGGAGTTCTTTAACTATTGCATAAATATTCTTATACTGATAAAATATCTTTCAACTTAGCAGCAGTACAGGAGGCAAGTATGCTGGACCCGAAAATATTCATGAATGATGAAGGCATTAACGCGGACAAATACATAATCGGCCTTTATATGCTACAGTGCGAAACTACCGACATCTTAAAAAAAGTGGAAGCCATCGCGCTGGAACAATCAACCGGAACCTGGGTTCAGCTTCCGGAAGAGACCGACGAGATCCGGAACCGCTGCGTAGCTAAAGTCCTCGGAGTTTACGAGGTGCCCCAGTATGAAGACGCGCTTCCTCCGGGAACAAAAGAAAGGACCTTTATATTTAAGATCGCCTTCCCCGCGGATAATATAAACGGCCAGATCCCGCAGGTTTTAACCGCGCTCTACGGAAACATTTCCATGTCCGGAAAACTAAAACTTCTGGATATCACTCTTCCGAATTCTTTCGTAAAAAAATTTAAGGGGCCAAAATTCGGCATAGAAGGCATGAGAGACTTGTTGAACGTGCACGGGCGGCCTTTGATGGTGGCCATGTTCAAGCCGTGTATAGGTATGGATCCAAAAGCCATCGGTAAAATGCTTTACAATCTGGGACTGGGCGGCGTGGACGTTATAAAGGATGATGAACTCCTGGCGGATCCCTGTTTCTGTACCGTGGAAGAGCGGCTGGAAGAATGCCTGAAAGCCTGCGCCCGGGTATACAAAGAAACAGGCAGAAAAGTACTCTACGCCTTAAATATTACCGATAACTTTGACGTAATGTTCAAAAAAGCCAGGGACTCCGTAAAAGCAGGCGCAAATTGCCTGATGGTCAATGTTTTTACCGTTTCATATTCGGCGATGTCGGTCCTGGCGGAAGATCCGGCCATAAAGGTACCGCTGCTCTCGCATCCTGATTTTGCCGGCGCGCTTTTTGGTTCACCCAGCTATGGGCTGGGCTCAAGCCTTGTTCTTGGAAAATTAAACAGGCTGGCCGGCGGGGACATGGTCATTTACCCTTCCCACCTCGGCAAAGTTCCGATGGTCAAGGAAAGAGTAATACGGATCGGGCAGGAACTCACCTCCCCCTTCTACCATATTAAAAGAGCCTGGCCCGGGCCCTCGGCAGGAATGTACCCCGGAATAGTCCCGCAATTAATTGAGGATTTTGGCAATGATGTGATCGTGGGGGCAGGCGGAGGAATTCACGCCCATCCTATGGGCCTTATTGCCGGAGCCAAGGCGTTCCATCAGGCAATTGAAGCCACAAATAAAAAGATACCCTTAAGAAAGGCCGCTGAAAAACATAAAGAATTGAAGACCGCTCTGGAAAAATGGGGCACTCCGGATACGGCTTGTAATTATTCGCTGACGAAGTGAACCGGCGTTCTTAAGGTTCATAATGTTTATAAGGTTTATAAAGTAACTGCTTGTTCTTTGGTTTTCCTTATAAACTTTACAAACTTTATAAACTTCTACCGGAGGTAGGATGATCAAGTTTAACGAACCACTCTCAAAACTGATAAACGATCCAAAAAAATTTACAAAGCATCTCAAGTTCCCTAGGCCCGATAAGATCCGTATCTATGATGATACTCTCCGCGACGGGGAGCAGATGCCGGGGGTAATTTTCTCCCCGGAACAAAAACTGCGCCTGGCAAAGTTCCTTTCAAAAATGGGAGTGCATACTATGGATGTTGCGTTTCCTGTTAACGGGGAAACAGACCAGAAAGCGCTTCAACTTTGTGTCGCGGCTCAAAAAGCCGGGGAAATACGAAAAGACATAGAAATACTGGCGATGTGCCGCAGCAATCCAAAAGATATAGATGTGGTCATCAATACGCTCGCGCAAATAGGGGCAAAACCCGATGATGTTTCCATACTTGTCCTCTCCACCATCTCCGACCTGCATATTAAGTATAAGCTGGGCAGAACTCTTTTAAAAAGAGAAGGCCGGTCCGAAAAAGACTGGATGAAACTTCCCCTTAAATTTTACAGGGAAGCCAACACCGCTCTTATCTGCGAGGCAATAAAATACGGCCGGTCAAAAGGAATAAGCAGGATCGAGTTTGCTTCGGAAGACTCTTCGCGCGGAAATATCGAGTACGGCGTCAAATGGGCAAAGGCCTGCATAAAGGCCGGCGGGACCAGAATGTGTTTTTCCGACACCTGCGGCGTCTTTACTCCTGAATCGGTGGATTATTATATTCCGAAGATGATCAAGGCCTTAAACGGCGTGCCCATGACCGCCCATTTCCATAATGACTTTGGCATGAGCGCGTTAAATACCGTCCGGGCAATGAGCCACGGGGCGTCTTATATGGGCGTGACCGCGAACGGCATCGGAGAACGGGCAGGGAACACTTCCCTGCATCAGACCGTAATGATCTTAAAAGACCTTTACGGCGTTGAGATCCCCGGCTTTAGATATGACCTGCTGCACGAATTAAGAAAAGAAGTGGAAAAAGCCTCCGGGATCTGCGTCCAGCCGCATGAACCAATAATCGGCGAGGGTGTTTTTGCTCACGAATCAGGCATCCATACCGCGGGCATTCTTATCCATCCGGCTATCTACCAGGTCATCAGGGAAGAACAGGTCGGAGGTAAAAGGCGTTTTGTATTCGGCAAGCACAGCGGCGCCGGCGCGGTGGAAGACGTTCTTAAACAGAATGAAAAACTTCTAAGCTCAAAAGGTATAGAGATAACCCCGGAACTTATTATGAAAGCTCTTAAAAAAGTTAAGTCCATCCGGGAAAACACCGCCAGGGACTATCAGGATATTGTGGATGACTATTACAAAAAGTATAAGAACCTGGGCGTTTCGGAAGAACAATTGCTAGAACTGGTTTTAAAGGGTTTGTAACCGCAATATTGACAAATTCAGTCAACAATACTATTTTTAATTTCCTGCCGGACATACGGGCCGGCGCTAAAATCAGGAAATATAGGAGCAGCTATGTCCAACCACCGGGAAAACATCCGTTTTGAGGAAAAGGAAATTCTCATTTCTTTTTCCGACCTTACCGGCTACAACAAGCTGTCACAGGCCCTGGAAGATAAGGAAACTTTTGCATTGCTTTCCGGGTATTATGGCATAGTCAGTAACGAAGTTGAAAAAGCCGGAGGTATTTTGGTTAAATTCATCGGGGATGCCGCAATGATAGCGTTTCCAGCGGAGAAAACTGACGAGGGGATAAAAACCCTCCGGGCGCTTAAACAGAAAGTTGACGCATATTTCGTGGAGCAAGATATAAAACAATGCAGGCTCATGGTAAAAGCCCATTATGGTACCGCGGTAAGCACTATAATAAACGGCAGGGTGGATTTCTTCGGGAAGAATATCAACGCGGCAGCAGCCTTAAAAACAAACGGTTTTGCTGTTACCCCGCAGGTATTTAGAAAACTTTCTCCCGCGGTCAGAAAATTTTTCAAAAAGCAAACCCCGCCGGTGACCTATATTCCGGTTGAAGAAAAACAAAGTTAAAACTTTTTACTAAAGTATTTCTTCCAGTATCTCCACGGCATCCCTGACAAATTTGGGGCAGATCTTCTGGTGTGCTTCTTTTTTCTTTGCTTCTTCAAGGCCTGCGGGCGTGCTCATGTTACAGCCGAGAAGGCCGGTACAGGAAACTGTTTTGTTTCTGGCTTTGAACTTCTCCGTTAATTCTTTGACCTTCGCGTAGACCAGTTCTTTTTTATCAGGGCCTGTTGCGTATTTCAGGCCTATTATCATAACAGCGCCTGACACAGCTCCGCAGATCTGGTCAGTCCTGCCTATTCCCCCGCCAAAGCCTGCCATAGCTTTAAGTATGGTGCTTTCATCCACCCCCGCGTCATAAGTAAAAGCTAAAGCAACTGCCTGCGAACAGTTACAACCTGTTTTGAAATATTCGGCAGCTTTGTCAGGTTTTTTCATAGTTTTTCCTCCATTAGAAAATAAATTAATAGTATCTATTTAATATCAGCCTGAAGTACTTTTAAAGCTGGCAAGCGCAAAATACGGCTCTTCTTTTACGGACTTTGCGGGTTCAGGCCTTTTGTATCTCGTTTTTCAGTACTGCAGTTCTACTCTGTACCATCTTCATGCCGCCTTCGAGCTTAAACCCGCACTTCCCGGCTATCTCCAGGGTTTCCTTAAATTCAATTTCATTGACCCTGTGTTTGGGTTCGGCAAGCAGCAGCAAGCCGTCCGGTTTAAGCCTTTTCTTCAAACCGAGAAAGAACTTTTCCCTGTCCGGGACTTCATGTGCCACATAAATAGCAAGTATAACGTCCGCCTCCAGTTCAAGGCCGATCTCATGTGCGGGATTATTAATAGTCACGATGTTGCCTAATACTCCCCGCTTCTTTGCGTATTTTACCAGCATATCCAGCATTCCCTGCTGGACATCCACCGCATATATTTTGCCGGCGGGACCTGCAAGCCCGGCCGCAGGCACGGAGAAAAATCCCGGACCCGAGCCAAAATCTATAACGGTCATGCCTTTCTTTATATATGGTTTCAAGATCCTGTAAGGATCCTGAGTAAGCCTGCGCAAAAACCCGATAAGTTTTCCGGCCCGCCCCGCGCAAAAAATATCATGCTTATGTTCATGCTGCATAACCCGGCTCCTTTGCCCTCACCCATAAAGTCCCTAAAGTCAGAAAACCTTCTGCCTTGTTTCTATATATTTCAAGGCTTTTAGACCTTAGAAACCTTAAATACTTTATAGCCCATTTTTAGAATATTCTTTAATCTCCCAGCGGTATCCCTTTTCCCCTGTACCCTTTGTCCTCCGGGATCTCGAACATAACATCTTTCTGCGCCCTTTTTGCCCGGAGGCTTTTTTCCACGAATAATTTTTTACCGGAAAAGGGATCATAACCGGTGTGATACATAAGGGTTGAATACGTGGAAGGCGTCGGGGTGAAAACCTGGACCTGCTCCGGGGTCATTTTCAGCTCTTTTTGCACAAAGGCCCGGAGTTCCTTCATATCCAAAAGCTCGCAACCCGGATGGGCGGCTATCATATAATAGGTTAGAAATTGATTTTTTTTGTGTTTTTCGTTCAAGGTATCGAACAGCTCCTTGAATTTCCTGAGCTGCGCGGCTTTCGTTTTGCCCATTAACGCCGTCACCTTTTCCGAAACATGCTCAGGCGCTATCTTTAATTGTCCAGAAACATGGTTCTTTACAAGTTCTTCCATATATTCAAGGCCAAAAGACCGGTCTTCCAGGATCATATCATAGCGAAGGCCTGAGGCAATAAACACTTTTTTTACCCCGGGGATCTGCGCAATTCTTTTTAGAAGCTCTATTTGTGCGGCATGGTTCACTTTTAGTTTCGGGCAGACCTGGGGATAAATACATTTTCTATCCTTGCATCTTCCCTCTTTTATTTTTTTCGTACATTCAATCCCGTACATATTAGCGGTCGGGCCGCCTATATCCGTGATATAGCCCTTAAAATCATGCCGTTTCGCCAGTTTTTCCGCTTCACGCAATATCGATTCTTTGCTCCTCGAGATAACAGTTGTGCCCTGGTGTACCGTAAGAGAGCAAAAATTACATTCGCCGTAACAGCCCCGGTGGGAGGTTATGGAAAATTTTACGGTCTCGGCGGCTCTTACCTCCCCCTTTTGTTTGTAGTAAGGATGAACTTCTCTTTCAAAATCGAGTTCATAAATCCCGTCTATTTCCGGGGTAGTTAAATTGGGCTGGGGAGGGTTTTGCACCAGATACCTGGTATCCTGCTTCTGAAGCAGGCCTTTTGCGCTGACCGGATCCGTATTCTCGTAAAAGAGCCCGAACATTTCGGCAAATTTTTTTTTGTCTGTCTTGACCTCTTCGAAAGATGCAACTTCTAAGAAGTCTTTTTTCTTTTCACCGGAAGCGTAGCAGATACCTTTGATATTTTTCCAATCCATGCCTGTCTTTAAAGCGGACGCTATTTCGAGTATTGCTTTTTCTCCCATGCCATAAACAAGGATATCGGCCTTGGCGTCAAAAAGCACGGAGCGCCGGACAGAATCGGTAAAATAATCATAATGAGCCATTCTTCTTAAAGATGCTTCTATCCCGCCCAATATAACAGGTTTTGTTTTTTTGAAATATTTTTTGATAAGGTTGGTATAGGCAATGGCTGCACGCTCCGGCCTTTTTATATTGTTTCCGCCCGGAGTAAAATCATCGTCCCTTCTTTTCGTCAGAAGAGAAGTGTAATTTGCCACCATGGAATCCACGGCGCCGGCAGTTACACCCCAAAATAACGCCGGTTCACCCAGGCGCATAATATCCCCCGGGGAGTTCATATCCGGCTGAGCAATGATGCCCACCTTATACCCGGCCTTAAGAAGTACCTTACCGATAACGGCCACGCCGATAAAAGAACTATCCAGATAGGCATCTCCGGTAATAAGAATAACATCAAGAGAGTTCCAACCGAGCCTTTTTACTTCGTCGAGTGTTGTAGGTATGAACATACGACTAATTATAGCAGATAAAGAGTTGTCCATAAAGGTCTTTAAAAGTTCGCAAAAGTCTGTAAGGAAGAAGCTTATGAACTACTTAATGAATTTTATGCATACGGGGGCAGGGAGGCCTATTTTTTGGCCGGTGGGTTTGAGCAAGCCGGTTGAGGTATCTATCCGGAACACGACTATGCTATTTCCTTTCTGGTTCGCGGTAATCAGATATTGGCCTGTAGGGTCAATACCGAAATTCCTGGGGAAGCTTCCCTGCGTGGGTTCGAAGCCGAGAAGTTTAAACAGGCCGGTCTTTTCATCAATTGCAAAGATAACGATACTGTCATGGCCGCGGTTGGACCCGTAAAGGAATTTTCCTGACGGATGGACCTGTACCTCGGCGCAATAGCTTGTGCCGGTAAAGCCCTCCGGTAAAGTCGAAAGCGTCTGAAGTTCGCGCAGGCTGCCTTTTTCCGCGTCAAAGGAAACAGCTGTCATTGTTGAATTCAGTTCGTTAATAACGTAAGCGAACCGCCCCGAAGGATGCCAGGCAAAATGCCTGGGGCCTGCCTTTTCCTCCAAAACCAGCGACGCCGGCTCATTTGGCACCAGAGTTCCCTTCACCCCGTCAAACCGGTAAAAAAATACGCGGTCGAGTCCCAGATCGGCAACAAAAGCAAACCTTCCCGACGCGTCAAGATTTATTGAGTGGCAGTGGGATGCGCGGGGTTTATCGCCGGGTTCAGGATCTTTATGCAATATAGTGCAGGAAGCTTTTGCCAGTTTTCCATCCAGCCCTATAGGAAGAACTGCAATACTGCCGCCGGCATAATTCGCGACAAGTACATTCTTTCCTTCTTTGTCAACGCTAAGATGACAGGGGCCCGCGCCTCCCGAAGACTGTTCATTCAGTAAAGTAAGTTTTCCGTCCTTGCTATCTATAGCAAAAGCGCTGACAATCCCTATTTTTCCCTCCAGCTCGCCCGCCGCGTATAAATATTTAAGGTTGGGATGCACTGCTATAAAAGAAGGATTGGCCGTTTCCGCGGCTAAGACACCTGCGTTCAGCCGGCCAGTTTTCAGATCCAATTTAAACAGATAAATGCCTTTACTGTCCGTCTTCTTTGTATAAGTTCCTATATATATATTCATAGATTCATTCTCCGAGGCGCTGCTTAGCGACATGGCTAAGCATACACATAGCCCATAGATTTTTGTTAATTTAGTAAACATGATTGATTATAGCAGAAACATCGCAGTCTATAAAGTTTTTAAAGTTTGTAAGGTTTATAAAGGAAAAGCGGCGTACCCCCTATTAAAAGGCTCGGAGATGACAAGAATAGGACATTTGTTGCTTTTTACAAAATAAATTTAACGATTTTGACCTTACGAACCTTAAAAACCTTATAAACTTTATGGACTTGTCCGGAGGATGTGACATCCCGTTTGTCCGTTTTTTAAAAAAAACTTCTGGTGATATTCTTCGGCAGGGTAAAATTCTTTCGCAGGGAGCACTTCAGTGACGATCTTCCCGGAAAAGACTTTTTTCTTTTCCAAGCCGGCTATAAAATCAAGTGCTTCTTTCTTCTGGAATTCGTTATGATAAAAGACAGCGGATCTGTATTGACTTCCGGTATCCGGGCCCTGCCTGTTCAAGGTTGTCGGATCATGGAGGCGGAAGAAGATGTCAAGCAATTGCCTGTAGGTAATCAACTTTGGATCATAGTAAACTTCGACCGCTTCGGCATGTCCGGTTGTTCCGGTGCAAACATCCCTGTAGCCAGTGTTTCCGGTATGTCCCCCGGTATAGCCCGCGACAGTCTTAACAACACCTTTTTGCGTATCAAAAAGATCCTGAACCCCCCAAAAACAGCCGCCGGCAAAGGTTCCTTTCTCAAATTCTTTCATATCAATATTCTCCTTTAGCTCTTGGGCGGGAGCTGTTTCTTTACAGCCGGCAAATGGAAGCACCAGCAGCAAAAATATTGAAACAATGATAATTTTTTTCATATTATATTATATTATTTTTTCCGGATAAATTGTATGATTTGGGTCAAATACCGGGAACCCGGTTATTTGGCTAATTCTTTCAGCATTTCCAGGGCTTCTTTTTTGTCATAAAGATAATAGTTTGCTTCCGGTGCAGGTGTTTTGTTTTCGACGACTTTTTCCAGAAGAGCCAGCGCTTCTTTTTTCTTACCCTGATTTTTATAAATGCGGGCAAGGTCAACAGAGGCCATCGTCAAATTTGGATAGAGCTCCAACGCTTCCTTTAGCAGCTCAATTGCTTTTTCGGTGCTGCCGCCGAATAAACCCGGCACCTGGTAATAGTAATTTGCAAGAGCAACTTTTGCTACGGGGTGTTTCGGATCAAGTTCAAGGGCTTTTTCAAATTCCTTTTTTATCTCTCCTGCCGAGCCGATAGCATTAAATATTCCTTTAAGCTGCGCGCACCTACCGAGGCCCGCGCCATAATAGAAATGCGCGTTAGCATTTTTTAGGTCCAGCCCCAGCGCTTTTTTTGCGTATTCTGTCCCTTTTTCGTAGGCGGCCCGCTTATCCTCCTCTTTTTCAAGATTTTCACCGGAAAAAAGATAGATTCTGGAAATAAGAACAAGAGCGTTAACGTTGCCGGGTTCCTTTTCCATTATCTGCCAGGCAAGTTCTTTGGCCTTCAAAGCATTTTCTTTATCCAGATGCCTTTTGTCAAACAATTCCAGCGCTCTTGTGTAAAGAAGATCAGAATCCCCGGCCATTACTATAGTTATCCCCAGAAGGGAAACCAGACTAAAAGTTTTTAACATAAATATTTTTAACCCTTTCTTCCGCCGCTTTTAACAGGTCCCTGCGGTTTTTGAATAATAATATTCAACAGGAAACACTATTGCCGATCCTACCCTTCGGACGTTGCATCCGGTTCTTCTTTTTTCTTGCTCAAAGAATCAAAAATATCATAAACAACGGGTATTATATAGAGCGTGATAAAAGTCGAAAGCAGGAGCCCCCCGACGACCGATATTCCCATGGGGATCTGCAATTCCATGCCCGCTTCTTTGCCAAGAGCAATGGGAAGCAAAGCAAAAAGTGTGGCCAAAGCCGTCATAAGTATGGGCCTGAGCCTTGTTTCCGCCGCTTCTACTATGGCCTTCCTCTTGTCTTTTTCCACTGCGCGCCTTTTTATAACAAAGTCGATAAGAACGATAGCGTTGGTGGCAACGATACCCACCAGCATTATGAGCCCGATAACAGCGGTAACACCAAGCGGTGTACCGGTCATAAAGAGCGCGATCAAGGCCCCGGTAATGGCGAACGGCACCGAAAGTAATACCGTAAACGGGTGGATGAAGGATTCATAAAGCGAAGCCAGGATCATATAGATAAGAAGTATCGACATCAAGAAGGTGAGCCCCAGAGTAACAAAAGCTTCTCTTCTATCTTTTTCGGCTCCGCCAAACTCGTAGAAGTATCCCTGCGGAAGGCTTATCTTATCCAGCACCTTCTGCACATCCGCAACAACCGCGGAAAGATCCCTTCCGGCATAGTCCGCCGTAACACTGACAAGTCTCTTGGCGTTTTCCCTGTCAACCTGCGCCGGGCCTTCGCTGTTCTTAAAATCAACCACGTCTTTTAAGGGAACAACAAATCCCAGAGGCGAGGAAATAGGAATTTCCAGCAGGTCCTTTGAGGATTTGCGGTATTTTTCAGTAAGCCTTACCCTTATGTTGGACTCTGTTCCTGCTTCCCTGAAGATGGACGCAACTCCGCCGTCAACGGCTGAAGTCATCTCGGCTCCCACTTGCGCAACTGTAAGCCCGTATTTTGTAAGTTTATCCCTGTTAAAGCTCAGGGTAAATTCCGGAAGACCCTGCTCCATGCTGGAGGAAGGCGATTTAATACCGGAAATCCCTTTAAGTTTATCGGTCAAGTCCGCCCCTATTCGTTTTAGCAGGTCAAGGTCTTCTCCGTAGATCTTCACTTCTATGGGCCTTGAAGAACCGGTGCTGAAACCGGCGGCCTGCATGCTTATCTGGGCCCCTATATTTTCTTTTCCGGCACGATCTAAAGCATCATAGAGATCCTTGTCTTTTATGCTCTTCTGTCCTGTTTTTAAACTGATCATCACCTGTGCGGACTCAGACCCGGAAGCAGTACCTCTGAAGGCCCTGGCAGCCGCACTCGTCCCCACATTCATAGAGATACTCTCAAGATTATCACCGCAGGTAGCTCTAAGTTCCTTCTCCACTCTGTCCACGACCTTTTCCGTAGCATCCAAAGAGGAGCCTTTTGGAAGCTTGACAACGGCCTGATATTTCCCCGAAACAAAGGACGGGATAAATTCTTTGCCGATACGGCTGAACATAATACCGGTCAGGACCAGAACACCGGCAAGTATGAGCAGCACTTTGCCTTTATTTGAAAGGGCCGTGTTAAGCGATCTCCCGTAAGCTCTTTTAAATCTCTCATATAAAGTATTGCTATCGGTGTCGTGGGTGCCTATGCCTTTGTTAAAAAGTTTTGAAGCCAGCATGGGGACTATGGTAAAAGCTACAATAAGTGAACCCGTCAGGGCAAAAAATACTGTTGCACCGAAGGCCTTAAATAACTGGACCGCCATTCCTTCCGCGAATACTATGGGAAGAAACACGATAACAGTAACAAGCGTCGAGGAGATGACCGGTACCGCCACCTCTTTTGCACCTTCCACGGCTGCCGTGTAGGCATTTTCACCGAGCTGCCGTCTCCGGAAAATATTTTCCATAACGACGACGGAGTCGTCAACCAAGCGTCCGAGCGCGATGACCAAGCCGCCTAAAGTCATGATATTTATCGTATAACCGGTAAAATACATCGAGGTAAAGGCGATAAGCAAAGATATCGGTATGGAGATGCATATAATGAGTGTCGGATTTACCCGGCCCAAAAATAGGAATATTATTATCGCGGCCAGGACCGCGCCTTCCAGCGCGCTTCTAACAAGAGCATTGATCGAATCGCTTATTATTGTTGAGGTATCAAAATTTATAGTATAGCCAAGCCCTTCCGGAAATTCTTTTTCAATTACTTTGAGCGCTTTTCTGACGTTGGCAGCAACTTCAACGGTATTCGCGTCCGTTTCTTTCATAACGATAACCGAGATACTCCGCGAACCGTTTATTTTAGATTTTCCTATTTCGTCCGCGTAGGCATCATTAACCTTTCCCACATCTTTAACATAAACAGGGGCGCCGTTTTTTATTCCGACTATAATATTCTCAATTTCCTGCGGTTTTTTGAACTCCCCTTCACCGCGCACTAAAAATTCAGTATCCGCGGAATCCGCTATGTTGCCCGCGGAAACATTCAGGTTCTCCAGCCTTATCTTCCCGATAACCTGCGAGAGCGAGATTCCGTAGGCATAAAGTTTCTGCTTGTCACAGTTGACCTGTATTTCCCTGTCCCGGCCCCCTATAACATAGACCGAGGCAACACCCTTGGTCCTTTCGAGTTTAGGCTGCATATTGTCGGTACAAAATTTATTTATCATTTGTACATCAAGATCATATTTTGGATTAGAACGGATGGACATTACCAGTACCGGTATACCGCTGGTATCCATTTTAATTATTACGGGATCCTTGGCATCGACCGGAAGGTAATTTTTGATCCTTCCCACCCTGTCCCTTATCTGGTTAGTCGCTTCATCCAGGTTCTCCCCCCAGTTGAATTCCGCGTTTATCACGCAGACACCTTCCGAGCTTGTGGATTTGGCGTTTTTGATACCCGAAACGCTCCGGATCGCGGTCTCAAGCGGCCTGGTCAGGCCTTTTTCAACTTCAAGCGGCCCGGCTCCGGGATACTCGGTCACGACCATAAGATTGGGAAAGGTCAAAGACGGAATAAGTTCTGTTTTTAAATACAGCAGACTGATCAAGCCGAGTACCGCGAAAATGAACATAAGCATTATCGTGGTTACCGGCCTTTTGACTGAAAAATCGAAAATATTCATTTAATGCCTCTCCTTACTTTGTAAGACCGGAATCTCTTACTCTTAACCCGTCTTGAATAACATTAAAGTCGCTGTTTGCGATCAGCTCGTCCTGCTGCAATCCTTTTTTTATTTCAAGCTCCAGGCCGTCGTCATAGCCGGGTTCCACAAGCGTCTTATTTGCGATCCCGTTCCTGATAACAAAAACATAGATCTCGCCGGCTTTTTTGATAAGAGCGTTCCTGGGTATGACTACTGCCGCCGCTTTTGTGGCTACAATGATATCTACCTCGGCAGACATACCGGCTTTGATAAGCCCGGCTTTATTATCCACAAGGATCTCGACTTTACTGGTATGGCTTACAGGATCCGCGGTCGGCGCGACCGTATAAACACTGCCGTTAAAGATCTTCTCCGGATAGGCTTCCAATTTGACCTGAGCTGCCTGCCCGGTTTTTATCCTTCCGATATCCGCTTCCACTATGGTAAGAAGTATTTTTACCTTGCTCAGGTCGCCTACCGAGGCTACCGGAGTGGCGCCTGCCACTGAGCCCATCATGGCGCTGATGGTAGCTCCGACATCAAGATATTTTTTTAGAATAACACCGCCCGCGGGGCTCTTAACCGGATTCTGGGTAAACTCGTAACCTACCTCATCCCTGTCAACATAGGCGATCACGTCGTCTTTTTTTACGATCTGGCCCTCTTCCACCAGGTATTTCACCAGCCGCCCGGAACCCTTGGAATAAATATTGTTCTGTTCAAAAGGGTAAACTGTTCCTATCGAATTAATTTTGTCATTTATTTTAGAGATCTTTGACCTGACGGTATATATAGGAAGTCCGTCAGATCTTGTTTCCGTACCGGTGCTTGCTCCGGCTTGCTTCTGTGCTTCCTGCTTCTTTCCGCAACCGGCAAGTACCAGCACTAATAGAACCGCGGCTGCCGCAAATAACCTTTTATTTCTTGACATTTTCTCCTCCAATTCTCCCCATAGCTTTTTTTAGTTTTGCTTTTGCCAGAATTTGATCATAAAGAGACTGATAATAACTGATCTCTGTTTGAAGATAACTTACTTCGGTGTCCAGAACATCAAGATTTGTGGATAGGCCCTGCGCGTAACGTTCTTTCACCATGTTCAAGCTTTCTTTTGCCATGCTTATATTTTCGGCCTGCGCGATAATAGTTTTCTCGGTGGCTTCCAGCGTAAGGAAGGCGCCTTTCACTTCTATATCAATGCCGTCCAGAAGCTGTTTTTTCCCTATTAAAGCCTGTTGCAAATTTCCTTCCGCTTCCGTGTATTTTCCGCTCGTAGTAAAGCCGTCAAAGATCGGTATCGAAAGTATGCCGCCGGCATCCCAGCCGGTAAACCAGACTGTGTCTTCCGGAGGGAGCTGGGCCCCCATGTTTGTCGAATAATTTGCCGTAAGCGTAAGCGAAGGCCGAAACCCGGCTGTTGCAATATTCATTGCCGCCCGGGACATCCTGATCCTTTCGTCCATCTGTTTGAGTTCCACTCTGTTGGTCAGAGCGCTCTTCAGGCAGTCTTCAAGAACAAAAGTTTCTTTCTCGTATTTAAATTCGCCTTTCGCCGTATATTTATTATTGCTCTCCGCGCCCAGGTTATTGTTAAAACCCATAAGTGCAAGTTCATAACCATTTTTCGCGCTGTTCAGCTGCGGTTCAATATTAGCCAGCTGTACTTTCGCGCGGAGAAGTTCAAATTTTGATGCCAGGCCGGCGGTATACCTTTTTTCAACCACCGCGACATGGGCCTGCAATGATTTTCTTGTTTCATCAAGGACCTTGACCATCTGTGAAGTCATTAAGAGAGAGTAGAACCCGTTCTTTATATCATAAGTAACGTCCTGGATGGTTTTTGTAAGATCTTCATCGGCGATATTCTTATTCGCCTCGGCGATCTCGACCGCGCCCTGGATCTTTCCCCAGGTAAAGACCGGCCAAACCAGGGAAAGTTTTGCCACGTACATATCTCCCAGCCTGTCCGCGCTCACATTGGGCATAGCGAAAGCAATATAATCCGTGTTCGGGACACCTGCGGCGTTGAACACCGGAATTTTATAGGGATCGCCATAAACATATCTTGATAACGCGGAATTTTTTGTATAGATACCGGTGGCCGAAATCTGCGGGTAGAGTAACCCGGCGGCCGCGGTTAAACTTCCTTCAGCGGCTTGAACCTTTTGCTTTGCCGAAAGGATCTTTTGATTATGCGTCATCGCGTAATTTAGACTGTTGTCCAGGGTCAACTCTTCCGCCATTAACCCCAAACAAAAAATAAAACTTATTAATAATGCTTTTTTCATTTCCCACCTTCCTTTAATTTACTTTTTTTCTCTATCTTTTCGCTTATCTCCTCTACGATCCCGGCAAATTGTTCCATTGTTTTAACAAGACGCTCCTGATCCTCTTTATCAAGAAAGGCCATGAACTGTTTGACATTTTCCTTGTGATGAATTTCAGATTCCGCCATGACTTTTAGCCCTTCTTTGGTGAACTCTATGAATATCACCCTGCGGTCTTTCCCGTCAGGAGTGCGTTTTACCAGATTATTTTTTACCAGTTTCTCAACAACATGCGTGGCGGTAGGTAAAGGCATTCCGCAGGAGTTTGCGATCTCCGACATTTTATATCTATTCTTTTCTTTAAAAAGCTGGAGCACCTTAAGCTCTGAAAATGAAAAATTCATCATAGGACTATGCTGGCCCGGGTTTATCAACCTGGAATTTATTCCTGGCATAAGCTTCATAAACGAGCGCCTTACTTTTTCTATTCTTTCATATATTTCTTCCATGCTTGCCCCTATGTTGCTTTCAAGAGAAATAGTTTCATGTGAAATGATACCATATGGTTGTATTTTTGTCAAGTGGAATAAAACTGAGGGGCAGAAGAGCAGAGGGTCGGAGGGGCGGCAAAGCAAAAGGCAGAGAATCTGATGTGCAGAAGCACTGTTAAAATAATGTTTTACTTCTCCTCTGCCCTTCCGACTCTCTGCCCCTCCGGTCTAGCCTATTGCTTCCGGACCGGTTTCTCCGGTTCTAATCCTCACGCATTCACCCAGGTCCAGCACAAATATTTTACCATCGCCGGTTTCACCCGTTCGAGCCCCTTTAGTTATCGCTTTTAAGGTCCTTTCCAGGAAGTTATCATTGACAGCTATTTCCAGTTGTATCTTCCGGAGTAAATTTCCCGTTTCTTTTATCCCCCGGTAAACTTCCGTAACACCTTTCTGCCGGCCATGCCCTAAAACCTCTGAAACGGTCAGCAGGTTGACCTCCTCCTGGTACAATTCTTTTTTAACATCTTCAAGTTTATGCGGTTGTATTATCGCGATGACCAGTTTCATTATTTCCTCCTCTTTCCTCGTCGTCAAAGTTTATAAAGTTTTTAACATTTATAATGTTTGTAAGGTTAAAATTCTTTGAAGGATATTAATTGATATACTCCTCCTTGGTGCAAAACTTTATGGACTTTATAAACCTTACAAACCTTTTGAACGGGCCTATTCCAGGACCGTATATGCTGTTTCTTTGTGCTGGGTAAGATCCAGGCCGATAGCTTCATCTTTTTCATTTACCCTCACGCCTATTAGTTTGTCCACAATTTTCAATATCACAAAGGTCGCTATAAGGGAATAAACAAGGGTAAATAATACTGCCCCGAGTTGAATTAAGAATAGTTTCGGGTTGCCGTTAAAGAGGCCGTCTGCACCTGCCGGGTTGAGGGCTTTACTCGCAAATAAGCCGGTGGCAAGAGCCCCGAAGATCCCTCCTATGCCATGAACACCGAAAGCATCCAGCGAGTCATCATAACCAAATTTCATTTTTACTACCGTGACCATAAGAAAACAAATTATTGAAACTCCGACACCTATAAGCACTGCCGGAATAACTCCCACAAAACCTGCTGCCGGTGTAATGGCAACAAGCCCGGCAACAGCGCCTGTAACCGTGCCGAACATGGTGGGTTTTCCGTTATGCAGCCAGTCTATAAGGGCCCAGGTCAGTCCCGCGGCCGCAGCTGCTGTATTTGTAACAACAAAAGCATTTACCGCAATACCGTTGGCGGCAAGCGCGGAACCCGCGTTAAAACCAAACCAGCCGAACCAGAGAAGCCCCGCCCCGAGGACCGTAAAGGGAAGATTGTGCGGTGCCACGGCCTGCGGAAAATGTTTTCTTTTACCCAGATAAAGGGCCGTAACAAGAGCGGCAACCCCGGCATTGATATGAACGACTGTTCCTCCCGCAAAATCCAGGACACCAAGATTGCGGAAAAGCCCGCCGGTACCCCAGACCATGTGCGCAATAGGATCATAAACAAAGAACGCCCAGAGAAGCGTAAAAACTAAAAATGCCGAAAATTTCATCCTCTCCGCGAAAGCGCCGATAATAAGCGCAGGCGTGATCACGGCAAACATCGCCTGGAAGATCATAAAAGCCTGGTGAGGGATGGTCGCCGCGTAATCGGCATAGGGTTCAAGCCCCACACCCCGCAGCCCGGCCCAGTCCAAAGAACCGATGAAAGCATTACCGGGCGCGAAAGAAAGAGAATACCCGAAGAGCACCCACTGCAGCCCCAAAACACACATTATTATGAAACACTGCATCAGCACACCCAGAACATTTTTTCTTCTTACCATACCCCCGTAAAAAAACGCCAGACCGGGGGTCATTAATAGAACCATGGCCGACGCTATCAGTACAAAAGCTGTATCACCTGCATTTATCATACTTTCTCCTTCCCGTAAAACTCACTTTTACGGGGACAGGGCCATGAACCTGACCCTAAAAAAATAGGGTAATAGTTCATGGTTCCAATTTATAATAAAAATGTCCGGATACCCGCTTCCACGCGGGCTACCCGGACATCTGTGTCCTAATATATTATTTTATTCTTCCGGCTTTTTACTTTGCCGGACCTACTTTTTTTAGTCTTAAATCGCCATTTAACCTATGGCTTCCGGACCGGTTTCTCCGGTTCTGATCCTGACGCATTCACTAAGGTCCAGGACAAATATTTTACCGTCGCCGGTTTCACCTGTTCTGGCCCCTTTCGTAATGGCCTTTATGGTCCTTTCCAGAAAATTGTCATTTACCGCTATTTCCAGCCGGATCTTCCGGAGTAAATTTCCTGTTTCCTTAATTCCACGGTAAACTTCGGTAACACCTTTCTGCCGGCCATGCCCCAAAACTTCCGAGACAGTTATCAGGTTGACTTCTTCCTGATATAATTCTTTTTTAACATCATCAAGCTTATGCGGTTGTATTATCGCAATGACCAGTTTCATCGCTTCCTCCTCCTTCCTCGTCGTCAAAGTTTATAAAGTTTTAACGTTTATAATGTTTGTAAGGTTAAAATTCCTTGAAGGATATTAATTGATATATTCCTCCTTGGTGCAAAACTTTATGGACTTTATAAACCTTACAAACCTTTTGAACGGTCCTATTCCAGGACCGTATATGCTGTTTCTTTATGCTGCGTAAGATCCAGGCCGATAGCTTCATCTTTTTCATTTACCCTTACACCCATTAATTTATCCACTATCTTTAGGATCACAAAAGTGCCCGCCAGGGAATAAACAACTGTGAATAAAACCGCACCCAATTGAATGAGAAAAAATTTTGGATTACCGTTAAATAAACCGTCAACCCCTGCCGGATTAAGCGCTTTGCTGGCAAATAACCCTGTTGCAAGAACTCCGATGATACCGCCTATGCCATGAACACCAAAGGCATCAAGAGAGTCATCATAGCTGAACTTAAATTTTACGATCGCCACCATAAAGAAGCCGATAAGAGAAACGCTTATGCCGATAAGTATCGCAGGAATTACTCCGACAAATCCGGCGGCCGGAGTAATTGCCGCAAGCCCGGCAATGGCTCCCGTTATTGTACCGAACATGGTGGGTTTCCCGTTGTACAGCCAGTCTATCAGGGCCCAGGTCAACCCCGCGGCCGCACCCGCCGTATTTGTAACAACAAAAGCATTTACCGCAATACCGTTGGCGGCAAGCGCAGAACCCGCGTTAAAACCAAACCAGCCGAACCAGAGAAGCCCCGCCCCGAGCACCGTAAAGGGAAGATTGTGCGGTGCCACGGCCTGCGGAAAATGTCTTCTTTTCCCCAGATAAAGGGCCGCAACAAGAGCCGCTATACCGGCATTTACATGTACCACAATTCCTCCCGCAAAATCCTGCACGCCCATACTTTTTAACAGCCCGCCGTTGCCCCAGACCATGTGCGTGATAGGATCATAAACAAGGAACGCCCAGAGAAGCGTAAAAACCAAAAATGCCGAAAATTTCATCCTCTCCGCAAAAGCGCCGATGATCAGCGCGGGCGTGATCACGGCAAACATCGCCTGGAAGATCATGAAAGCCTGGTGAGGGATGGTCGCCGCGTAACCGGCATAGGGCTCAAGCCCCACACCCCTAAGCCCGGCCCAGTCTAAAGAACCGATAAAAGCATTACCCGGCGCGAAAGAAAGAGAATACCCGAAGAGCACCCACTGAAGCCCCAAGACACACATTATTATGAAACACTGCATCAGCACGCCCAGAATGTTCTTTCTCCTTACCATTCCTCCGTAAAAGAACGCCAGACCTGGGGTCATTAGCAGTACCATGGCCGAAGCTATCAGCACAAACGCCGTGTCTCCCGCATTTATCATCTCTTTCCCTCCCTTACTTTGCTTTTAAAAAAAATGTCCGGATAACCGCTACTGTGCGGTTTATCCGGACATCTGTGTCCAAATATTGTCTCAAGGTGCCGGCTGCGTTGCCGGCTTACTACTGTTCCAGCTCTTTATCATTATCCGCCGGCCTTAAAACTTTCTTTTCGGCCGGCTTTTCTTCATGCTTTTCTTTTTTTTCTGCTCTGCTGACGGGCCTGTCCATAATTTACAGCCTTAAAAGCAGTTCCTGATACTTGGCCATCGGCCAGAGATCGTTAGCAACAATGGTTTCGGCAAAATCCACGGCTTTGCGCAGGGCAAGCAGGCCTTCCGCGCCTTCTTCCGCACAGGAAGCGGCTTTCTTATGCAGATCCTGCATTTTTTCAAGTTTTTCCTGATAAGCTTCAAATTTAGCAAGATTCTCTCTGATATCTGAATAGGCGGCTTCTATTTCTTTTACTTCCGCCGAAAGGACCTTGGAACTTATCCCGGCAGTTTTAACCGAGTTGGCCGTCTCAGCCGTCTTTCTCATATGTTTCGCAACAGAGGGAAGAATAAGGGTCTTCGCAATGTTTTTTGCGGCTTTAAACTCGATATCTTTTATTTTCACATAAGTCTCGAGCTTAACCTCTATCTTTGAGTGCAATTCTCTCTCCGAAAGGACCTTAAACTCTTCAAACATTTTTATCACATCTTTAGCCATAAAGAATTTTAAAGCTTCCGGAGTATTCTTAGCGTTAGGAAGCCCTCTCTTTGCGGCTTCTTTGTGCCACTCTTCCGAATAATTGTTTCCTTCAAATCTGACCCGTTTGGTCTCCTTCAATATATCTTTGAGCACGATTATCGCATTAGCCCTTACATCACCTTTCATTTTAGAGAGGCGTTCATAGAGCTCTTTATAGCCATAAGCCGCTATAAGATTAAATACCGTTGCCGCTTCAGCGCAATTCTGGGAAGAACCCACCGCGCGGAATTCGAACTTGTTACCGGTAAAAGCTACGGGTGAAGTCCTGTTCCTGTCGGAAGTATCTTTTGCCACTTTGGGGAGATTCTGAACTCCAAGGTTAATATGCGCGAGCTGTTTTTCTGTGGGTTTCGCGCTTATCCCTTCTATTTCGTTAAAGATCGCATCCAGGTATTCACCGAGATATACCGACATGATAGCCGGAGGTGCTTCGTTTGCCCCGAGGCGGTGGTCATTACCCGCGTCCGCGACAGCGGCCCTGAGAATGCCGCCAAACTTATTTATCCCATAAAGTATCGCGCCGATGGTTATCAGGAAGTTAAGATTCTTCAAGGGTGACTTGGACGGTTCAAGATAATTGATTCCGGTTTCATCGCCCAGAGACCAGTTTAAATGTTTACCGGAACCATTAACGCCGGCCATCGGTTTTTCATGCAGGCAGGCGACCAGGCCGTGTTTTTCCGCGACCTTGTGCATAATGTCCATAAGTTTCAGATTATTATCTATCCCCAGATTGGATTCGTTATAAAGGGGCGCTATCTCAAACTGATTGGGGGCTACTTCATTGTGCCTGGTTTTGGCAGGAACACCTCTTCTATAGAGTTCGATATCCAATTCCTCCATGAAGTTAAGCACCTTGCTTTTGATGGAACCAAAATAATGGTCTTCCATTTGCTGGCCCTTTGCCGGCATGGCGCCAAAAAGCGTCCTGTTGCAGATGAAAAGATCCGGCCGGGTATTCCAGAGTTCTTTGTTAAAGAGAAAATATTCCTGTTCCGGGCCGACGTAGACCTTAATTCTTTTTGAAGTTCTATTGCCGAGTAATCTTTGAAGTTTAATCGCCTCTTCGGTCAAAGCACGCTGGGAACGAAGAAGCGGCGCTTTAAGGTCGAGTACCTCGCCCGTCCAGGAAAGAAAGACGGAAGGAATGACCAGGGTCTTTGCCTGTTCTGAAACTATAAGGAACGCAGGCGAGGTCGGATCCCAGGCCGTGTACCCTCTTGCTTCAAAAGTGGATCTTATCCCGCCTGAAGGAAAAGAGGAAGCGTCCGGTTCGGATTGGATAAGCTGGGAGGCGGACAATCTTTCTATCATCTCTCCGTCTTCACCGTAAGAAAGGAACGCATCGTGCTTTTCGGCGGTGCCGCCTCTTTGAGGCTGGAACCAGTGAGTAAAATGGGTCGCGCCGTTTTCCATGGCCCATTCTTTCATGGCATGGGCTACATCAGCGGCTATCTCCTGATCTAGGGCTTTGTTTTCTTCGATAGTCTCCATTAATTTTTTATAGATCTCTTTGCTGAGTTTTGCCTTCATCACTTTTTTGCTGAACGTAAGTTCTCCAAAAATTTCGCTTGCCTTGATCATAATGCCTCCTGTTGAAATATTTTTTAAGCCTCGTCGCTTTTGGATTTTGCTATTGGTCGGTGTCTTTTTGCCCGTTCTCGCGGTAAAACCTTCAGTGGTTTTTAAGACTGTCAGATTATAACAAACATTCAATGTGCTGTCAAGATAAAAAAGACCAAATTACAGGAAATATGAGTATTTTGCTCTATATTTTCATATTAATTGAAAAATATGCATAAAAATTATCCAATTTTACATGCAAATCCCTTGTTTCGTTTCCATAAACATAACATTTTTCACGAAATTTGCCTGTTAATGTATACTGTTTTTCTTTATTCTTTTATCTGTCTTTTATGTTTTTATTTCCCAATTACAGTAATTAGTATTTTCCCAGTTCTTTTCCCAGTCTGACGAATTCTTTGAATTGTGCCAGGGTTACGGACTCCGGGACAGAGTGGTCGGTAGAAATCATATACCCGCCGTTCTTTTTACAGGCGGGGATAACTCTTTTCATCTCCGCCCACATCTTTTCGGGATGATTAAAAAGTATGGCGCTTAAACCTCCGTGCATTCCGATCTCAGCTCCAAATTGTTTTTTGATCTCCACCGGGTCCATTCCGGATTGGACCTCCAGCGGATTGAGCATCCCGATACCGATGTCAATGAACTCCGGAATGAACGGCAGGATATTTCCGCAGGAATGAAGCCTGGCTTTTACGCCTTTTGCTTTTGCCCAGTCACAGGCTCTTTTGTGGGTCGGTTTTAAGACATTCCGGTACATGTCCACGGAGAAGAATTGTTTCTGCTTATAGCCCATATCGTCATACCACATGATCTCGTCAAATTCATAGCCGGCCTCCCAGACCATCTGGAAAAGCGCGATGTGCATATCAAGATAGGTATTGAACATATCCATTATCCATTCCGGTTCTTCAATAAGCGCCATGAGCACCCGCTCGGTGCCGACCGCATGCGAGTGCGTGACATCAAAACCGAACCAGAATCCGGCGGTTATCCAGCGGCCTTCCTCTTTCCATTGTTTATAGTTCTTCTTAAGATATTCCCAATCTATCCGGTCTTTCGCCGGGATCATTCTTTCTTTCATTTTTTTCCAGGCCTCAAAGCTGGTTGCCGTATAGTCAATGTACTCGGGAACGCCCCCGTGTTCTTTCCAGTTCTTAAGTGTGGCTCCCCAGGCAGAGGTGGTGATTATATATTCGGCCGTTTCTTCCAGGACTTTTTCCGGCAGCCTGGGGCTGTTATCCGCGCCTATATGCGCGAACTTGTCCAGTTCCAGATAATCGTGATAGGATACGCCTTCGGGCAGGCCTTCTTTATGCCATCTTTTTATTGTTGAGGCCCAGACACTGTCAGTTATCGGAACCCTGTCCGCCTCTTTATGCGCGTACATCCTGGTCATTCTTTCCCGCGTGGTCATTTCTTTCATATTTTTTCAATGCTCCTTTTAATTTGAGCTATAACATAATGCATATATACTCTTTTTAAGCAGACTTTTCAATATATTAGGGCAAGTTCCTAAAAAAACGAAAGGGAACGTTTTACCTGTTCCCTTTCGTTCACTCTAAAAATCATCTACTTTATTAATTATCTGCTCATCATTTGTTAAAGGGCGCTTTCTCCCCGTTCGTCGGTCCTTATCCTTACAACATCTTCAACATTGGACACGAATATTTTTCCGTCCCCTATCTCCCCGGTAAAAGCGGAGTCTCTTATCTCTTTCAACACGGCTTTAATATCTTTGTCCTTAATAACCGCTTCTATCTTCAATTTTGGCAGAAAAGTCAGCTTGTACTCCTGGCCCCTCCACTGCTGCGTTAAACCCTTTTGTTTGCCGTGCCCTTGTATTTCCGTTATCATGAGCCCGGGATATCCGTTCCTTTCAAGTACGCTGCAAACTGCTTCCATTTTTGTAGGTCTGATAACTATTTCTATTTTTTTCATTCTGTTAACCCTCCGTTTATGCCAGGCCTTGAACCGGCTTTAGTTTTATTTTGATAATGGGGTTTCTGAGTTTTTATCCATTTTTATTCCGGAATAAGCAACGACCCCCATTTCCGGGACGTCAAGCCCCTCTATTTCATTTATCGGCTGCGTACGGTTACCCACAAAAACATCTATCAGTTTAAATATTACTATGGAAAATAAACCTACATATATAAAGTTAGAGGCTATGCCTATGCATTGAGCGAGCAGCTGGGAAGGGTCGCCGTAAAGAAGGCCCTTTACTGTTCCTGCTACTCCATTCCAGCCGTCTCCATATGAACCGTCAGCAAAGATCCCGAGAGCAAGGCAGCCAAACGCACCGTTTACGCCATGCACAGAAATGGCCCCGACAGGGTCATCCAGTTTTAGTTTTCCTTCTACAAAGTAAACAGACTCAACAACCAGGACACCGGCTATTAAACCTATGATACACGCGCTTACAGAGCTGACAAACGCGCAAGGCGCGGTAATAGCAACCAACCCCGCCAGCATACCGTTTGCCATCATGCTGGGATCGGGTTTTTTGGTTCTAAAAAACCACATCCAAAGAGTTGAAGCCATCGCGCCCGTTGCGGAAGCCAGCATCGTATTTACGGCGACCACGCTGATCCTGAGATCAGTACCTGCAAGAGTTGACCCGGCGTTAAAACCAAACCAGCCAAAAGCCAGAATGAAGGTACCGATAATTGCCATTGGAATATTATGTCCGGGCATCGCGTTTGCGCTTCCGTCCTTATTAAATTTTCCAAGACGCGGGCCGACAATCCACGCTCCGACCAGCGCAATAACACCGCCTGTCAAATGTACCACTGAAGACCCCGCGAAATCAACATGTCCGTGGCCAAGTTTGAAGTTTTGGCCAAGCATTGAAAGCCAGCCGCCGCCCCATACCCAGTTGCCATAAACGGGATAAATTACCATGCCTACGAGCAGTCCATAAAGACAGAAAGATGAAAATTTCCAGCGCTCTGCCAGTGCTCCGGTAGGAATAGTCGCCGTGGTATCCATGAACACCATCTGGAATAAGAACATCGCGAATACGCCGATATCATAAGAGCTGGGCCCGGTAAGAAAAAAACCTTTTAAGCCGAAGAGCCCAAAACTTTTACCAAAAAGACTGATCGTAAATTCGTGGTTAAGCCCTCCAAAACCACCCAGGGTGGCCAGAGGGCCTACTCCGCCGAACATCAAGGCAAAACCGCAGATGTAAAAACCCAGCATTCCAAGCGGATACACCAGAAAGTTCATAGCCATAGTATGGCCCGCGTTCTTCGCGCGGGTAAGGCCCGTTTCAACCATAGCAAAACCGGGCTGCATGAACATTACCAGAAAGCCGCAAAGAAGGGTCCAGATCATATTTATTGAGATCTTGTTATGCCCGGCAACAGCCGCGACTTCTTCAATCGTAGGTTTTCCCGCTGCCGCGGCAGGAACATCCTGAATGGTGCCTGTCAAAGTCCCGGAAGAGTCAGCAACCGCAGGGGCGGCAACGGCAAAGCTGGAGAAAAAAACCGCCGAAAGCACCAGCGCCAGCATCGCAAACAACAGTATTTTATATTTCATAGTGTTCCTCCTTTTTTATTACCCGCCGGCACCTTCAAGTTATTATGAGTATGCTCTCCTGCGCCGGTCTTTTTGATAATGCCTCCTTCAGAACAAATTACTCCTGAGCTTTAACCCCTGATAGTTACAAATTAATATCAAGCTGCGTGGTAAAGGTGTTGTTAGCATTAACTTTGTTGTTATTAAATATCACATAACCAAAAATAATGCTTGTTGCGGGAGTAAAAGCATACGAACCGCCTAAACTTAAAGACCCATATGAGCTCATTCCCGAGGCATAATCAACGCAGACCCAGACTTTCTCGCTGAGCGCTTTGTCCCAGGACGCAATAAATCCGGTATTGGCAGCGGCTCCGGTTTCTGTCACCAGTAATTTATCATTGCCGGAATAATAGCCGAAAGAAATCCTTCCTATCGGATCGAAGGTTTTTGCTAGCACAGCATAGATTATATTATAGTCGGTAACATTCACTTGTGTTCCGGCATTAAATATCCCGGCTGCGATAGCAGGAACAGCTCCGGCCTCAGGTAGCCCGAATTTCAGATTAAGAAAAAACGGATTAGCAGCCGGATCCACAACATCAATACCTATTTCAAGTTCTTTCATTAAACCATAAGTAAGGCCGATGTCGGTACCGAACGCATAAGGTTTAACCGCATTACTTTCTATAGAAAAATAGTTATCTATCCCGAGATGAAAGGTTCCCGCGCCCTGGATATCCGTTGAGGGATTCCAGATCTGCGTTGAGGGTGTCGCAAAAACAAAGACACCGGTAACCAGGACTGCCAGCAGTATTTTTGAAAGATCGGTTATTTTCATATTTTTCTCCTTTTTTAAATTTGTTTGGAACTTCATTCCAGCTCCCTGTCTGTTTCCGCAGGCCTTTCCGCTACTTTGCCGGTAAGCTTTTCTGAAATTTCCTTTGCATCTTTTTCATCAGTCATCTTCTCCTCCCGTGCGGCTTTGCGCGTTTCACCGGGATATGCTCCGGCGCCTTCGCCTGAAGATCTTTGTAATAAAAAAGGCATTTCTCTTTTTTGAGAAACGCCTTTGTGTGCCCACTTCAATGTGCCTATACTACTACAAGTACTTTTTTGGCTCTTCCGGTAACCTTTATTTTATTAAATATTTTTTTGTTCTTTCCGCTATCTTTTTTCTCGTCTTTATGACCATTGGATGAGAAACTCCCGTTTTTCCGGCTATTTCCCTGACGGTATAGCCTTCGGATAATAATAAAAACACCTTTTTCTCTTTTTCATCCAGTAAAGCTGCTAGTTCCTGCATAAAAACCCTGTTTTCCGGCAGGGTTTCTTCTTTTGCAACAAAAAATTCCTTATCCCTGCTGTTATTACCGGTTTTTTTATCATAAATACTGATATTCCTGCTTTTCAATTCCATATTCCTTAAATAATTTCTAAGGTAATAATAACAGCCCTGAAGAAGGTAACTGTCATTTTTTCCTAGAAACGTGTTTAAATTATATTCTTTCCATAAATATAGAACGGCCTCCTGAAACAGGTCATCATGGTCAACATAGGCATATTTGCCGTTTAGTTTATATGCAATTCCCTTGATACCGGCAGATATTTTCTTTACTCTTTCAGGGAAACCAGTTTCCATATTTACCTTCCTTTCGATATCAACATCTCAAAAAAAAACGTCCAAAGACATTTTTGTCCCCGGACGTCAAAGTCTCCGCCTATTTACGGGTTCGATCCCGCAAACAAGCTATTAACAAAAAAACCTTTTGAATGCATCTTTCTCATTCAAAAGGCCCCAATGCCGCTTTCTTACTTTTTTATTATAGCGTGCTTCACCGTATTTGTCAAGAGCCCTGCCTGGACGCGGATAAAAAAAGGGCCGCCTAGCGTGAAGAAGCGTTTTTCATTTCAAAAGAAAGTATGACCGCCTCCGCGACTTCTTTCATTGATTTCCGCAGGTCCATGGATTTTTTATGTATCAACCTGTGGGCTTCTTCTTCTCCTGTCTTTAATTCCTTCATTAAAAGCCCTTTTGCTTTTTCAACAAGTTTCCTTGTTGCAAGCGCCTCTTTTGCCGCCGTTACTTCTTCTTTTAGATTTGCCTTTTCAATAGCGGAAGCCGCCTGATTGGCTATCGCCTGAAAAACTTCGATTTCCTCTGTTGTAAACAAATGCTCTTTTTTTGTGTAGATATTGATAACGCCGATAACTTTTTCTTTAAGCAGCATCGGCACGGAAAGCAAAGAAACTGCTCCTTCCTTTTTTGCGATATCCGGGAACATATAAGTCGGTTCCGCCGCCACGTCTAAAACCGCGACCGGCTTTTTTTCTTTTACCACGCGCCCGCTTATTGAACGGTCAATACGCACATTTGGTTTTTTTATATAAGCTTCCGCCGAGCCTTCCGAAGAGGCTATTTTTAATTCATTGCTTTTCTCATCCAGAAGCATGATAGTACATATCTTAGAATCCATAACGTGCGCGGTAAGGCTTACGATCAATTTAAGAATTTCTTTCAGATAGCTTTCCGAAACCAGAGATTTGCTTATTTTTGAAAGCAGGTCAAGCTGTTCCGCTTTTTTCTCCATCTCTTCATAGGTAATAGCATTTTCTATAGCGGTCCCAAGATAACCGGCCAGAGTAAAAAGCAGTTTCACCTGACGCTCGGGGTATTTATGCGCTTTTTTATGATGCAGGTTAATGACACCGGCAAGCTGGCCTCTTGAAAGTATAGGAATAGACAGAAAAGCTTCGTACGTGTCTTCCGGAAGCGAAGTAAAAGCCCTGAAATTCAGTTCTTTGTAGGCTTCTTTTTCGATAGCCAGGGGTTTTTTCTGTTTCGCGACAAAACCGGTAATCCCTTCTCCAAGTTTGAGTTTAATTCTTCCCAATACATTTTTGTGCGGATTTTTTGAAGCCCGCAGTATCAATTCCTGGTTTTTTCTGTCATAAAGGTAAATAAGGCAGGCATCCGCGCCAATAAACGCAGAAGCGACTTCACTTATGTGATCTAAAACTTCGGATAATTCCAAACTGCTGCTGATCTTTTGAGAGATCTGATGCAGGATCCTTAATTCTTCTTTATCATTATGTATATTTTTTTGCTCCATTTGTTGATTGTATCAGATAAAAAATGATTTAGCAATATCAAGCATTTGGCCCTGCCGGAGTTCACTGAGCTCCGGCTTTATTTAAGATCCGCGGGTGCCAGGGGGTCTATACAACGGGACAGAAGTTTCTCCTCGCCGCCTTTTTTAATAAGTGTTTTCGCGTAATTGATCAGGTTAACAAACAACCTGTCGGCCACGGCATCTTTCCCGAGGTGCCCGAGCACATTGAGATAGCAAAGTATCACATGGCCTTTGCCGATCGGAACCACAGCTGTGGAGACCTTCCAGAAGTAGCAGGCAGGCCGGGTCCACATATGCGAGTCCATATTTCCGGAAACTATTTCTCCTCCGGCCTTTAAAATATCCTCACCTTTTGCTTCTTTTCCAAAACGGGAACGGACATTTGCATATTCATATTCCATAACGGTGTTACACGGCAGGCCGGCAAAGACCGGATGCTTCTTAACATAATCTATCCCCCTGCCCATTCCGCCGGCCTCCTGTCTTATCAAGGTAGGGAACAGATATTCATACATCAGCACGGGGTCGGGCTCAAAGAGTACTGCGCAACCGCCAAGTTGAATGCTCTTTCTTAACTGGCCGATAACTTCGTTAAGATACCAGCCCTGGTTTATCACCTTTCTAAAGTCCAGGACCAGGGGCATATTCTTATCCCTGGAATTATTTCCAAAATTCCTGACCGCAACCCCTTTATTTTGGAAATACCCTGTCATTGTTTTTTCCGGATCATGAAGGGAAACCTCTCGGGCCTTTAAAACGGCTTCTTTTATTACGGTAAACCGCATGTCGTCTTTGGAAACTTGACTGCTTCCTTCAAACAATTCGGCAACCAGGAAATATTGGCCTTCTTTTAATTTGAGCTTTATCTTTTTAAGCAGGACAGTCTGGACCCCCGCTTTTGCCTTAACATTTCCTTTGAATTTTTTCAGGGTTGTGCCGTTCTTTGAAATAATACTTACCGCGAATTTGTATTTTATCCCAAGCTTATTTTCATTAATAAGTGTTGCGCGTAAAACCGCCGTTCCTCCTGAGGCGGGAAAGACCCTCGGCATGATCTCAGGCGCCAGGTACGGAGTCCGTGCCGCTTTTGCCATCCTAAACCAGGTCGCTTTTGGTTCCCTCCAGATATCCACGGCTCCGAATAATTCACCGCTGGCGTCCGCAAGCTGGCACAAAGCCATACCGTCACGGTTGGGGTCGCTCCGCATCGCTGCTACTATATGTTTTATCTCTTCTGCCCTCGCCTCGTTCGACTTTTTGATCAGACCTTCCACGCTGCCAAAGACAGCGCCAAGTTTAGCCTTGTTAAAATAACTTTTCAGGGATCCATAAAAATCCTTGTGAAGTTTGTAATCTTCCAGCCCCAGTTTCCTTTCTGCCCGGGTGTAACGGCTCATCACTTTCTTATAATCCGGGGCTATCTCGGGGGCCCCGAACTCGTGCGTAAACAGGATCTTTCCTTTTTTCCCCAGGTTACGGTAACTAACGAGGCTGGCATCTTCAAGGGGAAGCGGGACATAGGCGACCGGATTTAACATTTCTACCTGCTTGTGGGAATAAGGCAGCATTATCATATCATGCGGATGTTTTTTATCCGGGAATTCTCCTGCGTTATCTATCAATAATCTTGAAGGATCAAACTGCCTGCCGTAATGCGCCAGTTCGGCTTTCATCGCCAATTTCTCCGGAATAGTATAACCTCTGAAATTGACGATCTCGTTGAGCATGCACCACATAATTATACTCGGGTGGTTCCTGTCGCGCAGCAGCATTTCCCTTGCCTCATTTTTAAGCCTGCTGACGCAGTGTTCGGATTTGCCTATCCAGCCGCTTGGCGGTTCTTCCGACAACAAAATACCGATCTCGTCTGCAAGTTCCAGGGATATTACCGGCGCGGTCTTTATATGCATCCTTAAGTAGTTGAACCCAAAATCTTTGCACATCCGGAGCTCTTTTTCCGCGAATTCCCTGGAATACGGATAACTGAGAGTCCTGGGATATACACCCTGCTGAAGGAATCCTTTTAAGATTATTTTTTTACCGTTGAGCAGGAAATTTCCATTTTTGATAATAAATTCCCGCATACCGAAATTAACCGCATATGCATCAAGGAGTTCACACTCCTTGAATAGCTTGACCCCGGCCGTATACAAAAACGGGGTAATATCCGACCAGAGCTTCATATCTTTAATATCAACAAACGCGGTTATTTTGTTCTCCCCCGTTTTCAGCCTTATATTAATGTTCTTTTCCGCAGCAACTTCACCCGGGTTTTTTTTCGCGGTTACCCGGCAAGCTATCCTGTAGTTACCGGCTTTTCCTTTATTGTTAACGGTTATATTCAAGCGAGCCAGTTTTTTCCGGATGAACGGTTCTACAAAGCAGTCGCTTATGTAGGTTTTCTCCGTAATGCTCAACTTTACATCCTGCCAGATGCCTCCGAAGTTAAAATACCAGCCGGCTTTGCCCGTGGGAAGATCACCCTGATTTAAGGGTGCCCCGGCCCGGAAACCTTCAATGTCGTAGTTTATGGGGGGATTGATGACTCTTACAATAACGTTATTATCTCCCTTTTTTACCAGGCGCGTTATATCAAAAATAAACGGAGTATAGCCGCCTTCATGGCTTCCGGCTAACCTTCCGTTTATATAAACATCGGCATAATAGTGTGCCGCACCTATTTCCAGCCGGATAACCTTTTTCAACCAGCCTGCTTCTATGTTAACAGCTTTCCTGTACCAGCCCACTCCGTCATAACCGGGCTTTAACTGTTCCCAGACTCCGGGAACCCTGATTTTTTTAGTCTGCTTTGGGAAATTCTTGAACCAGCTTCTTTTCTTTCCAATGTTACCCGGATCAAAAGCCAGGTCCCACTCGCCGTTTAACATTATATTTTCCCTTATATCCAGCATGTCCTTGCTCTCCTTTTATGGGGGATTACGCGCTTTCGTTCCCGGCTTTGGCTGCTCTACGCCCTGCCCCCTATTTTAGAATTAATTGCCGAAAAATTCAACTTAAAAGCCTCCGCCTGCCCGTTATCAATAAGCGCTGAAAATATTACGCCTCAAAAAAAAACGGCAGCACCTTTTAAGTACCGCCGTTCCTTGCCGTCCTGTAACTTAAGCCGTTTTCAGAATTGCTTTAAGATCTTCCTCCGCGGTTTTTATCGGTTTAATATCAAAGTTCTTAACAAGAAAATCCAGAATATTTGGAGTAATGAACGCGGGCAAAGAAGGGCCCAGCCGGATCCCTTTTACACCTAATGAAAGCAGGGAGAGTAAGATCACGACTGCTTTCTGTTCATACCAGGAAAGCACAAAAGACAGCGGCAACGAGTTTACGTCGGTCTTGAAAGCTTCCGCTAAAGCAAGAGCAATTTTGACCGCCGAGTAGGCGTCATTACACTGGCCCACATCAAGCAGGCGCGGTATTCCGTTAATATTCCCCAGGTCCAGGTGGTTAAACCTGAACTTTCCGCAGGCAAGCGTAAGAATCACAGTGTCTTTAGGTGTTTTTTCCACAAACTCCGAATAATAATTTCTTCCGGGTTTGGCTCCGTCACAACCGCCCACAAGAAAAAAGTGTTTTATCTCGCCTTTCTTTACCGCCTCAATAACTTTGCCGGCAACAGCAAGCACCGCATTCCTTGCAAACCCGGTAGTCAGCGTCTTGCCCGGGGTTTCTTTAAAGCCGTTAAGTTCTTTTGCTTTTTTTACCAGCGCGCCGAAATCACTGCGCTGCAAATGTGTTACACCCGGAAAAGCCACGAGCCCCGTGGTATAGACCCGGTCAAGGTAGCTGGTGCGGGGTTTTTGAATACAATTGGTCGTAAAAAGTATGACCGCAGGTATATTATCAAATTCCTTTTGCTGGTTCTGCCAAGCCGTACCATAATGGCCGGCAAGAGATCTATATTTCTTCAGTCCCGGATAGCCGTGCGCCGGCAGCATTTCGCCGTGAGTATAAACATTTACTCCCGCTTTTTCAGTAATTTTTAAGAGTTCTTCCAGATCAACAAGGTCATGGCCGGAGATAATTATTGCCGGGCCTTCTTTTTGGCCGGTGGAAACAACCGTCGGCACCGGATGTCCGAACTTTTCAGTATGCCCGGCATCCAGCATTTCCATCACCAGAATATTTACCCGCCCGCATTCCATATTCAGCGTTACCAGTTCTTCCAATTTTATATCTTTTTTTGTTAAGGCAGCCAGGGCTTTATGAAAAAAAGCATAAACTGTCTCGTCTTCTTTTCCTAGAATACGCGCGTGGTCGGCATACGCCGCCATCCCTTTCAATCCGTAGGTCAATAATTGCGCCACGGACCTGAGATCCTCGTTCATTTCGCCGCTCTTAACCCCCCGCTCTTTGCTGTCCTCAATTAATTTTCCGAGAGTTTCCGGCGGAATATATTTTGCTTCTTCCGGAAGTTCATTTTCCTTAATAGCAGTTTTAACGGAAGACCGGTAAATCTCCAGAGTTTTTTTTCTGACTGCCTCGCCGTCACGGATCATTTTTTCCAGCCGCTCCGGATCAAAATTGACATTGGTCACGGTTGTAAAGAGCGCTTCTAACGTGAACCGGTTGACCGGGGCAGTAACTGCCGCTCCGTTCTTTCTTGTTTCATTTGCCAGATAACCAATTCCTTTGGCTTGATAGATCAAGATATCCTGCAAACCCGCAACCTCGGGCTGCTTGCCGCAAACCCCTCCGTTGGAACAACCCTTACCGCCTGCCGTCTGCTCGCACTGGTAACAAAACATATTATGCCTCCTTTGGGACCCTCGTCCTTTTATTTCTAAGTAAATGATACCACGAGAGTATCATATTAACCATGACAAAAATCATATAATAATACTTTTTCCAGTTTATCTGTTTACCGGAATACCGGAAAGATTATAATGCCCGTTTTCCAGGGCTCTTTTCAAAATAGCATCGCTTTCCGACACGGGTTCATTAAGAAGTTCAAGCCCCTGCCCATTTTTCATCCAGCTGCTTATTCCTTTTTCAAGGTTTGTTTTGCAGGCACTTATCTCTCCAATATTCATGCCATAAGAAACGATCCAAAAAACCGCCGCGGCTGTCAAAATAACCCTGAATAACCCGGCTTTTTTCCTCTCTGCAGCCTGTTCAAGAACGCTTATATATAGAAGCGCGAGCATAAGCACTGAAATTATCCGGTATCTGCTGGTCATTGCCTGTAAAATACCAGCCCCTCCCCGGGTCAGCGCGGTAGCCAGGGCCGTTATTAACAAAATTACGATGAAATAAAACACCGCGGGGTTTTTTTCGTAATATTTTCTTTTGACAAGAAATATTATCCAGGCAAGCATGGCGCTTCCAAAAAAAGCGGCCAACCCCGTAAAATAATTCGCAAAACCCCTGCCAAAAATATCCAGAAGCAGCCTGAAGTTAACGAGAAATGCCGATCCCAGCAAGGTCAGAAAAAATAGCGCGCTGTTAAAAATACCGGTCAGTGAATAGTAGGCCCCGGCATGCGCGGGCAGGGTATAAGAATAAAAATATAGCAGGAGCAGCAGGCCCGAAAACGCCAGCCAGAAAGTACCTTCCAGTTTTCTGCCTGTCATAAAATACAACAGCGCTCCCACCGGCAGTAAAAAAAGGCCGTTGGCCGCAGAAAAAACGGCTAAGACAGCAAAGGGCAGGGCTCGAAAAACATCCGAACTTCTTTTCTGTTCAAGAAAATAGAGACAGAGCGCGGTAAAAACAAGCACTCCGGCATTTTGAAGCGCGCTTGTCGCCCAAAAGATGGCTCCTGTGTACTGGGGCTGCAAAATTATCAATAACACGGGGAAAAAATATTTTATTTTCTCTTTTTTTTCTTTAAAAATAAGAAAGAGGCTGGCGACAAGAATAATTATCAGGACCCCGCCCAGCAGCAAAAGCAGCCGGAAATCTATACCGCCGGATAATTTGTCCGCGGCTACCGTAAGCAGCCGGTTAAAAACCAGCCTGTGTTCGTTATGCTGGGCAAATAATAATGCTATTTTTTCAAACACGGCGGCATGGGAATAATTGTCCAAAAAAGAAAGGATCGTGTAAAAATCATCCGCAAGAGGCACATTCGTTGAATATCTTATTATGAGCCCGAGGAATGCAAGTACCGGCAAGATAAAGAGGACAGGAAAGATTATTTTTTCAAGCAGGTATTTTTTTGTCTTGTTTTCCCTTTTTTTCATTTTATTTACCCGCGGCGGCTCAAGAGATCCATAAAGGAATAATATCCGTCAACTGCCATTTGCTGTCTGATTTTTTTAAATGATAAAGATTCCCTTCAGCGCAAAGGTAGTCATGCATTCCCGCAATATAAACAAGCGCTTCGGTACGGTCCGTATTGAATCCTGGACGGGAAACTACGGTTTGCCCGTCACTTTCCGGGTACTTTTTATAAAAAGCTTCCCAGCCCGGACCTGAAGTACCGGCTCCGTCAAAAGCTTTTTCGAGTTCTTCGGAACTTTCAAGCATTATTTTTCTTTCGGTTTGCAGCCTGCCGGTTTCAAGCGGCCAGCTTTTCATATTTTTTGAAACAAAATCCAGCAGGAGCCCGGAATTAAGGTTTTTAAGCTCTTCCTCCTGCTTCTTGAAAAAATCAACATTTCCGGCAACAAAGTCATTTTCCGTTTCATTCTGGACCACCAAATACTCCGTTTCCCCCTCGCTTATAAAATCCAGAAGAAATCCAACTATCTCATACTCTTCTTTTGTCATACCGTTTTCCATTCTATTTTTCTCCGTCAAATAATTTAGCAGCTTTTTTATGCCGGGCTTTCCTTGCTTTTACCGCCGCAGTGATCCTTTTTTTTGCAGTTGCACTTCTAAGTTCACGAACCGCGCCGCAACCCACCCACCGGGCAGACTTATCAGCTGATCTTTTAAGAGTTTCCGCGACCTTAAGGGCCGAGTTATTGAGTTTTAAACTCCTTTTTCCTATATTTCGAAGCGCCCAGCTGACCGCTTTCTTAACAAAATTTCTTTCATCCGCGGCGCCTTTTTCTATGAAAGGGTAGAATTTCTCAAATTCTTCATCCGGGGTAATCCTGTCATGTACTGCCAGTCCCGCCATAAGCGTAAAGCCCGCCCGTTTTTCGTACTCCGGTTTTCTTTTTGACCATTCCACCGCTTTTTTCCAGGCAAATTCAGTTTGGTCAAATAGGATCGTCGTCACCTGGTCGGTAACATCCCAGGAGTCAAAACACTTGCACCACTCTTCCATCTGGGCTTCGGTAACTTCTGCCGGGTCATCTATCAATCCCGCTATTATCCTGGCCTCATGGATACCGGTCCTATAAAGCGCAAGCGCCATTTGATGGTCCGTCCCTATCTTTTTTCCCAGTTCGCGCATCTGTGGCATTGAAAGCCCGTAACAATTCTTCGTGACAATACCATACCCGGCCATACCGGCAAGGTTGCCTTCATTACGGTTTTTCTTCAAATATGCGATTACTTCTTTAAGTTCCATTTTTTTTAATGATTGATGAACGATAAGGTCTTAACCCGGCCCGCACCCACATGGAAGTAGGGCAAAGTGCCGAAAGATTTTTGCGGCTTTTCTTCGAGTTCAGGGATACAGCAGATCTTTCCGGAAAGATAATCCTTTAGGCGTTCCTCCATGACCTCGCACCTGCCTATCCCGGCGGCATACCGGTTGTCAATTACCTCGAGGCCGAAAGGTTTTCTTTCGATAAGCCAGACTTTTCTGTGGGCTTTCCACAAAACCTCGGTCTTTTTGGCTATCAGTTTAACATCCTTGATAATACTCCTTAGTTTTGCCTTGTTACCAGACTGATAGGCGGAGTAGGCAATGTTTTTAATATCTGGCTTTATTCTCAAGAGGTCCAGCAGGGCATAGGCATAATCGAACAGTATCTTATTGTCCTTATTGACCTTGCCGGCATTCTTTTTGATCTTTTTGAATATTTCCTCAAAGTAAGGCGCCCAGCGCTTGCCCGCGGGTAAATGCGAAGCATAGATGCCAAGCAATGGATCATCGTAGAGGAACCCTTTGGATACATTCGAACTCTTCGCGTCGGGCTCGTCTATTTTTGCCGGATTAATAAACGTATCCCAGTCGTCTTTTGCCACGGCTTTTACGAATTTTTTGACCATATTCATATCTTTTTTCTCTTCATAGCAAAGCTCACCGTAAAGCGCAAGCGCCGGCCAGTTCGCGTCAAACGGGCATTCACAGCCGTCATCCCCCCACATTGTTATCATAGAACGTTTTACTTGCATTTCCTTTGCTTTTTCTATGAATAAGGTCATCGTTCTTTCGGCAAGCCAATACCTTCCCCAGAGGCAGGACCAGTTCCAGATGCCTGCAGATATCAAAGGCTCAAACCCAAGTTTTCTGTACCTTTTTATCGTTTCCTCATACGGCTTCACAGCCTGCGCGTAATAGTTCCAGTAGTCCATTATGATATTTCTCGGAAGAAGTTTAAAATGTTCCTTGTTCATCTTACCGGTCCCGTGCATATTTATAATGATATCTCCCCACATGATAGGCTTAAGCCCGTATTTTTTGCAAATATTGTTCACCTTCGCCATGTGTTTTACATACATCATCCGGGGGTCCATCTTCTTGTTGATCTTAAAGGTCTTGCCTTTACCGAGACCCCAGGTCTCATCCATCCCGATATGGATAAGTTTGGATTCGTAGGGTTCCGAACCGTTCTTGATAAGCTTTTCGATAAGTTTGTAGGTTTCTTTCTTTTCTACATTAAATATCCTGTTATCATCCGCTATGTCAGCATACTTGGGAAATTTTAGTATCTGTTCGACGTGGCCTAAAGTCTGGAGGCAGGGGAACATCACGATGCCGAATTTTCCGGCAAATTTAACGAGCCGCCTTATCTCGGCTTTTGAATATTTCCCTCGCTGATAACCGATGAGAGGTTCGCCTGTAACTTCAAAAGTATCTTCGGTATAAAGCGTAAGGAAATTAATGCCGAGTAAGGCCAGTTTAATAATGATGGTCTCGAGATAGCTTTCCTTTATGACCCCGTTCCTGGAAACATCTATCATGAGGCCCCTGAAGGTCAAAGGCGGTTTTTTCTTTATCTCCATCTCTTTTACGCCGCCAAGGGCCATAATGGTCCCGAGAGCCCGGAACATATCTGAGACCGTCTGGAAGTTGACCGCTATCCCGTCCCCGCGCGAAGCAACAGAAAAACCTTCCTCAAAGGAAGGATTTAACCTGACCACTCTTCCTGTTTTGAAACTAAAGGCCTCCGGGTAGAGTTTTACAAGTTCTCCGAAGGCCTCGCTTTGCGGTAATAAAAGTTTGGCGTTCATTGCAGCTCCCTTTTGTGGATATTTTTGTGGTTAACTCGATAAGTATACTCTTCCGATAGCTGAAAATCCAGCATTCTAACATATTGACTTACAAAGCTAATATAGTATACTAGTTGGGTTCTGCGTAATTTAATCCATCTTTTAAGGCAGGTGTCACATGAAACTTGGTTATCAAAACGAAGATCTTTCCGGCTGGAAAGGCAAATGGATATTCATTGGTTATCGGTCCTCCTTGCGGAACACGTACCGCAGATACAGAAAAACATTCAGCCTTCAAAAAAAAGAGCTAAAGTCGGCAACTATAAGGATAACCGCCGAGACCAGATATCTGCTCTGGGTCAACGGGCAATATGTGACCCGCGGGCCGGCAAAATGTTATCCCTGGTATCAGGCTTATGACACACTGGATATTTCGGCGTATTTAAAACCCGGAAAAAATTCCATTGCCGTTTTGGTACATGTTATCGGTAAAACAACCTATTCCAGTATTTGGCGCGATAAAGCCGGCCTCCTGGTCGACGGAGAAATTAAATTTAAAGACGGCAGCGGCTTAAGAGTCGATACAGACCCCTCCTGGAAGATAATAGTTGATCCTGCCAGAAGTTCCGAAGGGCAGCAGCTGATGCTCCCGCTTTCTTTCCAGGAAATATTTGACAGCAGAAAGGACCTGCCCGGGTGGACCCTGCCGGATTTTGACGACAGCACATGGAAAAAACCTGATATTTTCGGTAAAATTCCCATCGGTACCGTGCCTGCAGGGACTTTTCCCTGGTCAAATATGATAAACCGGGAAATACCGTTGCTTGAAGAAAAAATCACACATTTTACGGGCACAACCTGTTTTTTTAGAGGAACGAACGATAAAAACTGGCAGGATAATTCTAAACTGATGAACCATCTTGAAAAAGAAAAACGCATAAAGGCCGACGCGTCAAATATCCGGGTGGAGATGAACGGGCAAATATTAAGCTCAATACTGGTTAAGCCAGCGGGCAAAAACAATTTTTCCGCCGTTGTCCTGGACCTGGGCAAAACTTCTGTCGGTTGTCCCAGGCTTAAAATAAAAGCGGCAACAGGCGGCGAGGTCATAGACTTTTACTACGCGACCAGGCATCCTGACGACGAGTTGTTTATGACGGTAACCCAGCCAAATGATGCCAAGAACAAAAAGAAGCAGAAAGTTAAAAAAGCACCGGAAACGGAAACCGGCCACGATGGATTGGCAGACAGGTATATATGTAAAGCCGGCGAGCAGGATTTTGAAACTTTTCTTTTCAAGGGCTACAGATACCTTATGCTTGTGTTCCGGAATGTTGTAAAACCGCTAAAAATAGCCGAAATAAATAATAACTTTGTTGCCTATCCCGTAATTCATAAGGGCAGTTTTGAATGCTCTGACGAAACATTCAACAAGATCTGGAAACTCTGTGAGAACGGGCTCAGGATCTGCATGCTGGACTCCTATATTGACTGCCCTGACCGGGAACAGGCGCAATGGATGTTCGACGGACTCATTGAAGGCGAGACAAATTTCTTTTCTTTCGGCGATAAAGACCTTTTCCGGAGGCTGATAAGGCAATGCGCGCAAAATCAAACTCCCGAGGGGCTTCTCTACGCCGTATTCCCGGTTGAACATTTTGTTCTTATTATTGTGGATTTTAATTTGCACTGGCTGCAGGCAGCGGACAGATACTATTACTATACAAAGGATAAAACTATATTAGCGGAAATATTCCCGGTGGCCGAAAAAAACCTGGCCTGGTTTGAAAAACTCGCAGGGAAAGAAAAACTCCTTAAAAATCCCGAAGGCCTTTGGCTGTGGCTCGACTGGTCCACTCTTAAAAAATCCGGGACAAGCGCCACCTTCAATCTTCAATATATGCGCACCCTGCAGGCAATGCAGAGGATCTGCAAGCTTACCGGAAAAAATGCAGCGCCCTATAAAAAACAGGAAGCTGCCGTTAAAAAAGCCCTGATAAGAACTTTCTATGACAAAAAACACGGAGTCTGGTATGAGAACTATAATAACGGCAAGCTTACACAGTTAAGCCAGCACGCAAACGCTCTTGCATGTTTGGCAGGCTTGCCTTCAGGCAAAGGCTCTTTGGAGATACTAAAACAGTCCTTTTTGAAGGAAAGTAAAAAAAAGCCGATAGCATCAGCCGGTTTCTCATTCTATGTGTTAGAATCCCTCTTCAAACTAAAAGAAGAGACAAAAGCCCTGGATCTTATAAAAGAAGGCTGGGGTTTTATGCTAAAACACGGCGCTACCTCCACCTGGGAGACTTTTTTCTCATTAACCCGCGGCACGGTATGCCACGGCTGGTCAACCCATCCTATTGCGCTTCTTTCAAAAAATGTGCTTGGCATAAAACCGGTTGGTCCCGGCTGGGAAACTTTTAAATTTGAACCGACAAAAGACCTGAGGATAACCCGCGCCAAAGGCAGCGTCCCCACGCCTTACGGAGAAATTACTGCGGAATGGCAGAGGGATGCAAACGGTAAAGTTGTTCATAGCCTGAATTATCCCAAAGAAATCAGGCTTGTCAAAAAGTGAAACTCCACGCCCTTAAAAAGTCCTGATTTTTTCCGGCAGAACGAAAAACGTACAGGAGATGTCATATGAAACTTGGCTATCAGAACGAAGATCTTTCAAACTGGAAAGGCAAATGGATATTTCTTGGCGCACAGCAAGGACTGCTTAATGCTTTCAGGCGTTACAGAAAAACATTCGTACTGCCAAAAAAAGAACTCCAATCCGCAATTATCCGTATGACCGCCGAAACAAGATACCTTCTGTGGGTCAACGGGCAGTATGTAAACCGCGGGCCCGCAAAATGCTATCAATGGTACCAGTCTTACGATACCATAGACATCTCTGCATATCTGAAGCCGGGGAAGAATTCTATAGCGGTCCTTCAGCATATTGTCGGCAAGAACACCTATTCCAATGTGTATTATGACAGCAGGGCAGGAATACTGGTTGACGGGGAGATCTCTTTTAAGGATGCATCCTCTCCTTTAAGGATAGATACGGACACATCCTGGAAGGCAATAATTGACCCGGCCAGAAGCTCAAAAACTCCGCAGCTTTTCATTCAGCTTTCTTTCCAGGAATCGTTTGATGGGAGAAAAGATATCCCCGGATGGACGCTGACTGATTTTAATGATGCTAAATGGGAACATGCAGCAATAGTCGGCCCGGCAGGGCTCTTTCCCTGGACCAACATGGAAGAACGCGGGATCCCTCTGTTTGAAGAACGTCCCGAACTTTTCACGGGGGTTTCATGTTTTTACAAGGGAAAAAACTTCCCTTTATGGAAAGACGATAACGGCCTGATGAGAAATCTTTATGCGGAAAACCGTGTAAAAACTATTTCCGCCGGAATAAATGTTGCGGTAGACCAAGAAGGCATCCGCTCAATAAATGTTCCGGGCACCGGAAAAAATAATTTCTTGGCAATGGTCCTTGACCTGGGAAAGACCTCGGTCGGTTGCCCGGCGCTCGAAATAAAAGCGGCCGCCGGCGGCGAAGTTATAGACTTTTATTACGCAACGCGGCATCCGGACAGTGAAATGTTCTTAGAAGTCAAAAATCCCGACGGTAAATTTCAAGCAGGACAGGACGGGCTGGTGGACCGATATACCTGCAGAAAAGGCACACAGTCTTTTAGGCCTTTCCATTTTAAGGGTTACAGGTTCCTGATGCTGGTTTTCAGGAATGTTTCCAGGAATCTGGCAATAAATGACATCTATAACCGGTTCGTGGGGTATCCGGTGCTTCAAAAAGGAAGCTTTAAGTGCTCCGACGAGACCTTTAATAAAATATGGGAAATGTGCGAAAGAACGCTCCGGTGCTGCATGCTTGATTCTTATGTGGATTGCCCGGACCGGGAGCAGGCGCAATGGGTGGGTGACGCAATGGTTGAATCCTATGTCAATTTTTTTGCGTTCGCCGACACCGCGCTTTTAAAGCGTCTCATCCGCCAGTGCGCGCAACACCAGACAAATGACGGGCTTTTGTGGGCTATTTTCCCTGCAGATTATTATGGTTTAATTATCATAGAAAGCAACTTTTCGTGGCTGTTCGCTTTAGACAATTACTATTATTTTACCAAGGATGCGTCAATGCCGGCCGAAGTCTTTCCGGTAGCCGAAAAATGCCTCGCCTGGTTTGAACGCTTCGCCGGTGAAAAAAAACTTCTTGGAAACCCTCAAGGCTATTGGCTGCACCTGGATTGGTCAACCATAGACAAACGGGGTATAACGGCCTCATTAAATTTGTACTATGTTCTGGCACTTCAGGCAATGCAACGCATCTGCCGCGCTGCCGGACAGGACCCGGCCCCCTACTTGAACCAGGAAACTTCCGTAAAAAAAATCCTTATAAATACCTTTTATGACAAAACGAAAGGCGCCTGGTATGAAAATTATAATAACGGCAGGCTTTCACAGATCAGCCAGCATGCTAATGCCCTGGCTTGTCTTGCCGGCCTTCCTAACGGAAAAGGCGCCGTGAATATATTGAAACAATCTTTCCTGAAAAAAAGTACCAAGAAGAGACCTATAGCATCCAGCTATTTTGCCTTCTTCGTGTTGGAATCCTTGTTCAGGCATAAAGAAGACAAACGGGCCCTGGAACTTATCAAGGAAGGATGGGGTTTTATGCTCGATAACGGTGCAACAACCTGCTGGGAAACTTTTCAAAGTTTAACCGGCGGGACCGTCTGCCATGGGTGGGCATCGCATCCGCTTGCTTTTCTATCCAAATATGTGCTTGGTATAAAACCGGCGGACAAAGCCTGGAAAGCATTCCGATTCGAACCGACTTCAGATACAAGAATATCCTCGGCCAAAGGCAAGGTCCCCACGCCTTACGGAGAAATTACCGCGGAATGGCAGAGAGATGCAAACGGAAAGCTTGAATACAGTTTAGATTATCCCAAAAAGATAAAGTTAATTAACGGTTAGTCCGATCTTCCGGCCCTTTAACGTTCCTGATATTTATAATTCGGCCGGTGATAAGGATCTCCGGCTTTTTTTTGAATATCCCAGCGTTCTTTCGCCATTAAAAGTATTTCATTCATCCATTCGCGGTTCTCGGCAACAAGGCACAGCCGTCCGACCACCTCATTTATTATTCTATCAATATTCTGCTCTTTTGCCTGGTTTAAATACATGAGCAGGTGTTTTTTTGCGATAGCACTCCAGGTCCTTTTTACAAATTCATTATCTTTGAGAAGTTTATCCAGCTTTGAAAGATACCTTAGCATTTTACTGTTTTCCGCCCCAAAAAGCGGAGACGGGCGCTGTTCGGGAACTTCATTAATTTTGTAGGGAATACGCTCAAAAGACCTTACCCCTTTCTTTCCGACCTTCATAAGCAGAAGGGAGGAATAGGCCGTATAAGGCCCGTTCCTTTTCATATAATTGCTCGTATGCGCGTCAAATAAAAAATTCCCCAAAGAATACGCGATCAAACAGCCTTTAATCATTTCTATTCCCTGCGGTACGTGCGGGTGGTGCTGTAGTATGATCTTTGCGCCGGCGGCCGCTATCCTTCTTGAATTATCCCTCCTGGGTACCGAAGGCGTCGGCATAAACTCCAGGTCCGCGTGCAGCGAAACCACCAGGATATCTACTTTCCCTTTATTTTTTTTAACATCTTCAAGTATGGTATCAATTTCATAATAGGCATAACACGGGCCGGTGTGCCCCAGGGTGTAATTGCTATCCTCCCCGTAACATAAAAACCCGAAAGAAATACCGTTCTTTTTGAGAATTTTCAACCTGCGGGCTTCCTGCTGGGTGGTTCCGACTCCCCCCGTAACTATACCGGCGTCTTCAAGGCACTTTTTGGTATAATTCATTCCGATACTGCCGGCATCCAGCACATGATTGGCCGCCATATTCAAAAAATCAAATCCGGCGGCTTTTAATATAGAAGCAGCAAAAGGCCCGGGCAGTTTTGAGATAAGCCCCTCCGGGTCTATTTTATTTTCCGGAAAACTTTTGGGGATGACAACCGATTCCATATTGCCAAAAAGAAGGTCCGCCTTTCCTAAAAAGGGAAGCATTTTCCGGAAAGGCCACCCGGCGCCATAAGTAAGAACGTCCTCCGCGATCTGCCTGTAAAAAGAAATATCCCCGACGGCCCCGAAGATTACGGTATTTTCTTTTTTGCTCATTATCTCAGCTCCTTGCTTTTATTCGATACTTATTTCACTTGCAGCACAATAAATGCCGGTACATGATCTTATCATGCTGGCTCAATAAATTGAGCAACTACAATTGTTTTTTAATATCCTCTTTTTCTTATTTCTTTCTCCTCCATTCCAAAATAATGAGCCAGCTCATGTATTACGGTATCACGAATATTATTTTGTATTTCTTCAGGCGTGCGCGAGATCTTTTCGATGGACTTTTTATAGAGGGTGATCTTATCGGGAAAAACCGGTTCAAAAACAGCGCCTCTTTTGCTTAAAGGAACCCCGTGATAAAGTCCAAGCAGGATGCTGCCTTTTTTTTCGGGCGCAGTTTCCTCAACAACTATCTCAATGTTCTTTAATTTTTCTGTAAATTCTGCGGGGATAGTTTTCAACGCTTTTTCTATTTCCAGCTCAAACTCTTTTATTCGCATAGCTTCCCGTTAAAGCAGTTTTACCATTGCGGTTGTCAATGCCGGAATATATGTTATTATAAGCACTGCCAGCAGCATGAGAAGCAGGAACTTTAAACTGGCTTTGGTAACTTCCCCGACTGACATTTCAAACCTGTAGGCGGAAAGAAAAAGATTCATACCTACCGGCGGGGTCAGATAACCAAGCTCAAGATTGGCAATAAAAATTATTCCGAGATGCACCGGATCTATTCCAAAATGTTTTGCTATCGGAATGATGAGCGGAACTACGACAATTATGGCCGAAAAGATATCCATCAGGCAGCCGACTACAAGAAGCACCAGATTTAGCACAAAAAGGAATATTAACGGGCTGCTGATATGCAGCGCCACCCAGTCCCGTATGACTTCCGGAATCTGCTGAAGGACAATATAACTGGTAAAACCCATGGCCACTCCGATGATGACCAGCACGCCACCGACAAGGATGACGCACTTGAGGAGTATTTTGGGAAGATCCGTTTTCAGGCTTATATCTTTGTACACAAATATTTCGACCACAAAGGCGTAGATCGCCACAAAAGCCGCCGCCTCCACGAGAGAGGTCCAGCCGCCGAATATCCCATAGAGGATAAGTACCGGGATCAATAACTCCCACTTGGTTTCCCAGAGGGAAGAAAGCGCATCTTTCAGAACAAAGGGGATCCTTTTTACTTTCGCCTTAACGCCCTGCAGTACAGAAAATATGACAACTACAAGTACAAGCAGTACTCCGGGAAGAATTCCTCCTTTAAAAAGATCAAGTATGGATATCCCTGCCGAGATACCATACAGGATAAGGGGTAATGAAGGCGGAAAGAGCAGCCCGATGCTGCCTGTCGCAGTCAAGAGGCCTACGGAAAATTTCTTTTCATAACCGGCTTTTAAAAGTACCGGAAGCAGCAAGCCCCCCATAGCCAGTATCGTAACTCCGGAAGCGCCCGTGAAGGTGGTAAAAAAAGTACAGACTAAAATGGTAGCGATAGCCAGGCCTCCCGGCATCCAGCCAAACCAGGAGTTAAAAAGTTTTACCATTCTCCTGCTGGCCCCGCCTTCCGCCAGAATATAGCCGGTTAAGGTAAATAGCGGTATTGTGGGAAGTATAGAATCGGTAACTATCCTGTAAGTTTCTGCGGGGACCGAAGCCACGGGTTCCCCGGCGCCAAAGTAAAATAGAACGGCCAGCCCCCCAAGGCCTATGAAGATCGGGGCTCCAAAAGCTATCGCGATAACAATAAGTACCGCCAGCGGAAGTGTCAGATACGGCATGGCCGGTAAAAGCCACATACTGAAAATAAGCACAACGGGAAAAGCAAGCGCCGCAAGTATTTTCCCGCTAAGTGTCTTTGAGTAGCCAAAGGAAAATCTCAGAGCCATGATCATGAAACCGATAGGAAGTATAAGTTCCATTACCCAGGTCGGCAGTGCGAGATTACCGGCTATACTTTCACTTCTGACAAGTTGTATGCTGGCAAGAAAAAGCGCGAAACAGATAGCCGTACTTATAAAATTTCTAAGTATCGAAGCGGCCTTCTTTACAGGCACGGGCATAAACTCATCTAAAGAAGTAATGGTAAGGTGTCTTTTGTCGCGCGTGGCAATGATCGCGCCTACAAAACCTACCCATAAGGTAAGATGCTGGACATAAACAATTGACCCGGCAATCCCGGTATTTAAGAGTCTGCGGAAAACCATTTCTATTACCGGGATCAAAGCCATGGCAAACAAAAGTATCATTGCCACGCCATTTTCAAACTTGTGAAAATAGCTTTCCAGTTTTCCGAATATTAATTTCATATTGCTATTTTTTCTCCGGTTTACTTATTTTTTAAGCTTAAATATTCCAGATGGTATTTATTAACTTCTTCATACATGGCTTTTAATTCAGGGGTGGTAAGTAGTTTCGGATAAGCCCCCTTTGATCTTACAGTCCATTCTTTAACCGCGTCTTCCGGCAACGGGTGCACTTTAAGCCCGTTTTTAACCATTATTTTAATTGCCTCGCCTTCCAGCGCCCTGATCTTTGTTTTTAGATCTTCCCCTCTTTTTACCGCTATCTTTTCGAGCTCGGGCCGGTATTTTTCGGGTATCTTATTCCAGGATTTTTTACTGATGACCGTACCGCCGATCAACGCCGCCCATTTAATATCCGACATATTCGGCGCCAGGGCAAACCATTGGAAAGAAGCGGCGGCAATAGGCGAGGTTGAAAAAGCATTGATCTTCTTTGTCTGCAATGAAGTAAGCATATCCGTGATAGCCAAAGGCATAACTTTAAACCCGGCTTCCTTCCAGGCGTCGAGTACTCCGGTATCACCGCCCCACACAAACATCGTCTGGTCTTTCATGTCATCAGGATAGACGACCTTTTTCTGGGCAAAGAACTTTACCCAGCCGACATCTCCCCAATTCAGGACCTTATAACCTTTTTTATCCAGACAGCTTTCAAGTTTCCCAGAAACTTTGCTCATAATATAATCTAGTTCTTCGTAGGATTGGATCATCATGGGCATCTGCATAGCCTGAACTTCACTTGAAATTTCCCCCATGCCTACACCCGTTATAGCCCCTGCATCCAGCGTGCCGATACCGATCTTTCTTACCACATCGGTTTCATCACCAACGACCCCGCCCGCGTAGATGCGGACCGTGACTTCACCGTTAGTTGCTTTTTTCCAGTCATCAGCCATTCCGCGGATAACATCATACCACGGGGATTGTTCCGGCGCCAGAGTTGCCAGCTTTATGGTGACGGCGTGAGCGGTTGCTGCGAGAAACATTATCGCTAAAACAATAACTATTTTTTTCATAATATATTCTCCTATAAAATTTTGTAATTACGAATTACAAAGGACGAAGGACAATATATGGATGGCGGAAAAAGCCCCCGCCGCATATTTGGATTTATTCATTATATCGTACTTTGTCATTCGTAATTTGTAATTATTTGATATATGACTCGTCCAACAGAAAGAAATCATTAATATTGTCCAGCATGAATTTGGCCCTTCTTTGAAAAATAATATTTGAAAGCCTGCTTTCCGGATTTGCGTCGGCATCGATGGCCAGCGCCTTACCAAGAAGTTCTATAAATTCTTTTAGATCCTGTTTACCCTGCGCTATCGCCGCCAGGGAAAGATAGGTGCTTACTTTTTTTCCTTTATTTATTTCTATAGCTTTTTTAAAATGTTCCCTGGCTCTTTTTTCGCTGCCGCCCATGGCCTCGGACCGGCCGCCATCCCAGGAAATAAAGAAATCATGCGCCGAGCCGTCGTCAAATGTTTCGTCCAGCTCAAGCACCCGGCCAACAAGAGCCGCGCCAATTGTGGATTCGGTAACCATCTGGAGATTGCCTTTGTCTGTAGTAAGCGCCGCCACCCAGGAGGAGCCGGCCCAATAGAGGAGCGGGACATCTTCCTTGACGGTGAGAGCCAGCGCTGCTTTTTGATCTTTTTTTAACAGTTCATTAAAACCGGGATGATTAAGTTCCAGGCCTTTTAGCGCGTAGTCCCTGCCCCGGAGGTAAAGTTTAAACGCCCGCGCTCTCAGATACTTTGCTTTTTCATAGTCCTGTTTATCCACCGTATCCGCCTCCATTTGAAGAAAGGCGTAGGCATACATAGTAAAGGCCTTAGCGGTGGAAAGTATCAAGCCTTTGTGTTCCGGAACTCCGTCAAGCACGGATTCATATAACTTCAAGGCAAAAGGCAGGGCATCTTTTACAAGATCGGGATCATTGTCCGAGGTAAAAACAGTCCCGTTTCCCGAAAGCGCGTCCCCTACGCTATTCAAGGCAATTGCTTTTAGAGAGCACCCATTTGAAAAGATCGTAAAACCGGCCAAAATTATTAATAAAATACCTTTTCTCATTGGTTTTCTCCAGCTTTAAAGGTTACATAATAGTATATTTGAAACCGTAGGATTTATCAAGGAAAAATAGAATAGAAAAACTGAAAACCCTCATAAAAAAACAAAAAGACCCTTTTAGGGAAGTTTTAGATCTCTTTGGTCATTTTCATTACTTCTTCAAGGGTTGTTTTCCCTGCTATAGCTTTTTGCCACCCATCTTCTTTCATAAGGCACCGGCTTTCCTGCCTGGCTATTTTTCTTAGATCTCCCGCAGGAATATTACTTTCAACGGCTTCTTTCAGTTTGGTATTCATTATAATTATATCGTGTATCGTTGTTCTTCCTCTAAAACCCGTATTACCGCATTCACCGCAGCCTCTTCCTTTAAAGAATTCTTCCCTGACCTGGTCCGGATCTTTCCCGAAATATTTCAGTACTTTATTGTCAGGCCTGTATTTCTCTTTGCATTTCGGGCATATTTTCCTTACCAGCATTTGTGCCACTATACCGGCCAGGGAGGTACGCAGTTGATGCGCCTCTATCCCAAAATTCTTAAGCAGCCGTACAAGCGCCGCGGAACCGTCGACCTCGCTTATTTGTGTCAGGACCAGATGGCCGCTCAAAACCGCCCTCATCATTTCGGCGGCCGTTTCCTTATCCGGAATTTCGTTCAGCATGATCACGTCCGGATCATTGTTCATGACCGCCTTAAGAGCTTTTAAATGTGTAATTCCTTTAGCCGGATCGACCTGGATCTGATCAATGCCGAAAAAAGCGTATTCAACCGGATTCTCGATCGTAAAGATCTTGTTCTTTGCGGAATCAAAACTGTTCATTGCGGCATACATGGACGTGGTCTTACCCGAGCCCGCGGGCCCCGTGAATACAATAAGCCCGTGGGAAATATTCAAAAGTTCCCTGACGCTCTTATAATTTTCCGGAGAAAGGTCAAGCTGGTCAAGTTTCAAAAGTATGGCATCGGCATTAATGAGCAAGAGAGTCGCTGTTTCTCCGTACAAGGCCGGTAAAATATTTACCCTGACAACGAACCGCCGGCCTCCAAAATTCATTTCGAACCTTCCGCTTTGCGGTTCTCCTTTCTTTTGTTGATCGAGGTTCGCGAGTTCCTTTAATTTGACAAGCACAAGCTGGTATAATTCTCTTGAAGGCGCCTCCACTTCTTTCAAGGCCCCGTCGACCCTGTAGCGAAGCCTTGTTTTATTCTCAAAAACTTCCAGATGAATATCGCTGGCCCTGGAACTCAGGCCTTCCATAATGATATAGTTCACCACCCGGGCAACATCAGTTTTTCCGGCTCCGGGCTTAACCTCCTGAACATCGGTTTTTCCTGTTTTAACGACCACTGCTTTATTGATAATATCGGCCGTTTCTTCACCCGAAAAACCCTGTTCTTTAAGCCTGCCTATAAATTTATCAACTAAAGCTTCCAGCTGGATCTTCAGCTTATTTTTTTCTTTTTCCTTGGAATTTAAAAATTCTATAAGGTTTTCCTTGTAAAATCTCCACTGCTGGCCCGCCTTTACACCTTTGATCTTCCCGCTCTTTAACCATCTATATAGTGTCGGTTTGGTCGTTCCAAGATATTTTAAAGCCTGCTCCAGATTTAATATATCTTTTTCAGTTTTTTCCATTTTGGCCTCCATCATGTCAACATGTATCAACTGCTATCATCAGTATATAACAACAGTTATATATTGTCAAGTGCTAAATTAAATGCCAGAAAAACATCTTATTTTTAACGCAATATTAAATTAATGTAATAATTTTATCTTATGCGTTAAATGACCCGGGGACAAATTGCTTTTAGCGGCAGGATGAAAATTTATTTCTGTTTCAGGCAGAAAGTCCTTGAGAGGCCTTCTCCTATAAATCCCAGTTTTTTATAGAGCCGGTGAGCGGGCTGGCCGGTATGGGTGGTAAGAATACAGGTAACCGCGCCTTTTTCACCGGCAAAACGGCACTGCTCAAGCAAAAGCTTGCTCCCAAAAGACCGGCTTCTGTATTTTTCCTGCACGCTTAACCAGTCTATATAGAAATGCCCCGGGAATGTTTTACCGAACAATTTTAGATTTGAGATATTGCATTCCCCGATCAAAACTCCTTTATTAAATAGTTTAAGCCGCGATCTATATCCTTCCATAATTTCTCTTTTGAGTTCAAATTCTTCGGGGACAGCAAGCAACTCAATGTTGTTTGGAACTTTTGACCTGAACCAGCAGCGTTCCTGCGGGCCCCATTCTTCTCCGGCCGGAATATTAAACGCGCTTGACCTGAAAACCGTTTCTTCTTTTGTAAAAACAGAAGGAAGCATTCCTGTATTAAAAAGGGTTAGCGTGCGTAAACTTCCGAATTCCGGGAAGGCAAATACTGTTTTTGGCAGCTTAGAAAGGCAGTGCGAGACCAGTTCGTAGCCGGCAGTTACATCCGAGCAAACCAGCCAGAGAATAACACCGTCGCCGGGGAGAATAATATCAAAATCGGCTTTTTTTCCGTTTTCAGGCAGAGTGCCGAAACAAGCCGCGCCTTTAAGAATATTATCTTCAAAGATCCCGGCCGTCTGCGCATTCTCAACCGTCTTATTGTCCTGCAAAAATACTTCGATCGCTTCTGCACCCGCTTCTTTGAACGGATAAATATTTTTCAAATTTGTATTTAATAAGCCCGCCAGCTTGTCGTGGTCCTTTTTCTCAAGAGGCCTTAATTGCATTTAATGCTCCAAAGCGGATTTTCCCCAAAAGGGTTACTGGTCACAAAAATGATAGGTTCTGAGCCCAGGGAAATCTTTTTAGTCCTTCCCAATACCTGGAACCTAGTACCTAATACCTGTTTTTATATATATTTCGCCATCCATTTTAATTTGTCTTCACCGTGAACGCCTACACCTTCATGACCGGCGTATGTATATACAACCAGGTCTTTCTTGCATTTCAAATGATTGAAGGCTGCAAATATCGTAGAAGGCGGGCAAATAATATCCTGCATCCCCACGCTCACATGCATTCTGGCTTTGATCCTGTCCGCCAGGTTCATATTATCGACATAACTCAAAGTCTTAAACACCTGTGTTTCCGTTGAAGGGTGTTGTTTCATGAACCCTAATATTTCTTTATACGGATTTTCTGCAATTTCTACGCCTCGAGAGAAATGACATAAAAACGGCATCCAGGCCGCGCCTATCTTTGGCCGGGGATCTAGCGCGCATACCGCAAGAGTAAGCCCGCCTCCTTGGCTTCCGCCGGTAACGGCTATCCTTTTCAGGTCAACTTCTTTTTGAGCACAAAGAATATCGAGGGCACGTACGCAATCCATATAAACCAGTCTGTAATAATACTCTTTCGGGTTAAGAATACCCTGAGTCATCCAGCCCCAGACATGCCCGCCTTGGTAGATAGCTCCATCGCCGCTTTCTCCGGCCTGACCCCTTACATCAATTGTAAAAACAGTATAGCCCTGGAAAACCCAGGACAGGTAATCGGCTACAACACCTTTATGCCCGCTGTAACCGTGAATACTCAAAAGCCCGGGAGTGTTTTTTGCGCCTTTTTCTTTCAGTAAAAATCCGCACATCCTGCCGCCGTTGAAACCGTCGTAAAACACCTTATATGCTTCAAGTTTTTTTACGGGGTAATCTATCCTTTCCATTTTTACATTAAGCGGCTGACTTTTTGACTCGGCAAGCGTATTCTTCCAGAATTTGTCAAAATCCTTTTCCTTTGTCAGTTTTGGTTTGTAGCTTCTCAGTTTCTCTATCGGCATATCAACTAGAGCCATGGTAACCTCCCGTGAAATTAGATAACATGAATACAAATTCAGAGGTACAGCAAACAGATGTACGGAAGTACAGTTAATAACTTTTTGTTCTTGCTGTCTGCCGTCGCCGTACTTCTGTACCTTTGCTTTTTACAAGAATACCAGTATTGCCGTACCTAGAATAAACAGATAGATCGAAAAATAATAGAGTTTGTGTTTTTGGAGGATATTTAGAAGCCCTTTAATGGCAAGATACCCGACAACAGCGGCGGTTACCAGGCCGGCAAAATAGATAAGCGGATTAACACCTGCAAGCTCTTCCCGGTTCAAATGCCTGCATTCCACCAGGGCCGCGCCGAGTATTGCCGGTATTGAAAGTAAAAAAGAGAATTCCATCGCGCTTTTTCTGCTAAGTCCGGAAAATATTCCGCCGGAGATAGTGGTCCCCGACCGAGATAAGCCGGGTAAAAGGGCAAGACACTGAATAAGCCCTATTTTTAAAGCATCCCCAAAATACAGGGTCTTTTCAGTTTTTACGCCTTCTTTCAATCTATCTGCAAAATATAGAATAAAGCCGGTGATAATAAAACAGACCGCGGTTAGTTTCATATCCGTAAAAGCGTGTTCTATTTTTTTTTGAAAAAGTATACCCAGTATGCCCACCGGAATTGTTGCAGCGAGGAGCAGTCCCAGCAGGCGCAGATCTTTTAATACCGCAAGCACTCTTTCCCTGAAATAGATCAGCACCGCCAGTACGGTACCAAGATGCAGGACCACGTCAAATAAAACACCGGGCTGGGAAAAATCCGGTATAAAATGCTGAAAAAGCGCCAGGTGACCTTTTGAACTGACGGGAAGGAATTCTGTCAAACCCTGGACAATACCAAGCAAAATTGATTGCAATAGAGTCATTTAATACCCCCGCGATTATTTAATATTTTTAAGATTTGTTTCCATTCTTTTTACGCATTCCGCAGAACCCAGGGCTGGGAGTACATTTGCAAGCTCATCCCCGTGTTCCGCGCCGGTAATGGCTATACGGATGGGCATGAACAGGTCCTTGCCTTTTACGCCGGCTTTTTTACCGGCTTCCGCTATCAGCGCCTTGCAATTTTCTTTTGTTATTTCATTGGCCTTTAAAACTTCAATGAAAGCGTTTATTGTTGCGGCGGCATTATTTATTCCACTCCAGACATTTGCCGCTTTCTCGTCCACCGCTTTTACTTCTGTATATATGGAAGCAAGTCCGGGGATCTGGCTGAAAAATTTTACGCCGGTCCGTATTTTACGCAGCACGTCTTTTTTCCAGTCCTCGCTCTTTTCTGTCTTTACAAGATACGGAAGGGAGTATTTTATATAGCTCTCTTCCGGCAGTTTCTGAATATACTCGTGGTTCATCCAGGTAAGTTTTTTTTCGTCAAAGATAGAACCGCTGTGCCCGACATCTTTAATATCAAAGTCCTTAAAGATCTCTCCTTTGGTTTTTAGCTCCACGCCGTCTTTGGGATACCAGCCAAGCAGAGACATGTAGTTAAACATCGCCTCCGGTAAATATCCTTTGTCGCGATAAGCAAGAAGAGAAGTTTCCCCGTGCCTCTTGGAAAGCTTGCTCCTGTCGGCTCCGAGTATCATTGAAAGATGCGCGAACTCCGGCAGTTTGAAGCCGAAGGCCTGATAGAGCAATACCTGGCGGGGAGTATTCGAAAGATGGTCTTCCCCTCGGATAACATGGGTAATCTTCATAAGCTGGTCATCAATAACAACGGCAAAATTATAGATAGGTATCCCGTCAGATCTGGCTATGACAAAATCTCCTATCTCCTTTGTGTTGAATTCCACAGGGCCCCTTACCAGGTCGTTAAATTTTACAAGAGCATTATCTGTGACCGCAAATCTTGCAACAAATCTTTCTTTTTTGCTGAGTTTGTCCTTGAGCTCTGCTTCACCTAATTTTTTGCATTTTCCGCTATACTTATAGGGGGTTCCCGCTTTTACCGCTTTTTGTCTCTCTATTTCTATCTCTTCTTCCGTACAGAAACAATAATAAGCTTTTTTCAGCGAAATAAGCTTGTCCAGGTATTCATTATATATAGAAAGCCGCTTCATCTGGGAATAGGGCCCAAACTCCCCTTTTTCCTCACTCAAACCAAAATAACCCTCATCCCAGTCAAGCCCGAGCCATTTTAGAGAGTCCACAATTACCCTGACCGCTTCCGGAGTGGAGCGTTCCTGATCGGTATCTTCTATCCGCAAAATAAACTGCCCGCCTGTTTTTTTGGCGAAGAGGTAATTGAACAGCGCTGTGCGCGCATTGCCTATATGCATGTATCCCGTAGGTGACGGAGCAAAACGGACCCTTATTGTGTCGCTCATCTATTTTCCTTTGTTCAAATATTTATTTATTAAAGCAATTCTTTTATTTTTTTCTTTTTCAGAAATTTTAACATTCCTCTTTCTTTCCGGTATCTGCCAGATCGGTTGTTTTTTGTTCGGGTCGTTCTTATATCTCGGGATTATATGCCAGTGTATATGGTGTGTTATATTGCCGAGATTTTCATAGTTCATCCGCGCCGGCTTGAAAACCTTGTTGATGGCAGCTGCGGCCTTAATAACATCGGAGTACAAATCCTTCTGTCTTTTTTCCGGAAGTTTTTCGAGATGTTCCTTATGGTCTTTCGTAAAGAGGATACAATATCCCTTGAAATACTGCCCAAACGCAAGAATAACATACGAGTTTTTTAGTTCTGCGATGAAATCATTGCAAGAACCCGTACGCTTGATTTCTTTTATTTTATCACAAAAGACGCAAGACATAATCCTCCAAAAAAACAAATTCTAAGGCCAAAATAGCTTTTCCTTTTCCAATAATATCATACAACGATCCTAAAACTTTATGAACTTTAATAACCTTACAAACATTATTAACTATTTCTTCACCATACTGACTATCGCGTGCGCCTGCATCGCCTTAAGCCGGCCTATCTCCCCCAGTCCCTTGGCGGTGGTTGCTTTAACGCTAATTTGGTCTTTTTTTATTCCAAGCACCTGAGCTATATTATCCTTCATTCCGGAAATGTATGGCGTAAGTTTCGGTTTTTCGGCCATTATTACCGAATCAATATTTATTATCCTGTACTCTTTCTTTAATCTTTTCCATACGATCTCTAAAAGCGTTAAACTGGAAGCGTTCTTGTATTCCGGATGCGCGGTACCAAAAATTACCCCGATATCGCCTTCATTGGCCGCACCGAGAAGGGCGTCAATAATTGAATGGCTCAGGATATCCGCGTCAGAATGCCCGTCGAGACCGAGATAAAAGGGAACATGCAGCCCGCCTAAAATAAGATTACGGCCGCGTTTAAGCCTGTGAATATCTATCCCCAGGCCGACAAGATTTTTAGCCATACTGCCTCCGGGCAAACAATTTACGGCTGTGCATTTTTGTAAATATTAAACCGTAAACTTTTTTTTAAAAACTTCCTCTTATAAGAAGATATACTATCTCCCCGTTAAACCCGGCAATGACCGGGATCAATAAATTATCATCCAGTTTTGTTACCGCTGTTTCTACGACCGTGGCAGTTACCGCCATTACAATAATAATGATCCACATGGGATCGCCCGCGGGGACAAAGGAGTGGTCCCACCACATTCTGCCTCCTTCCGGCAGGCGGAGCAGGAGAAAGCCTATAAAAAGATTAACGAATAGTTCGGCCAAAAAACCTTCCCAGGCCTTTTCTTTAATAAAAGGCAAAGGGTGCCTGCCGTATTTGCTGCCTATTACCGCCGCCGCCAGGTCCCCGAAAGTGACCATTAAAATACCCGTAGCGGCTATCCTCAGGTCAAAGATAGCCAGGGATATTATAGCTCCCAGAAGAAAGTATATTTCCCCGCCCATCCGGTTTTTTTCTTTTTCGCGCCTGAATTCCCAGAGTTTCCGGATCAGGGGAATTTTCTCTCCTATCTCCAGCCGCACATATTCAAGCTCAAAGAGTATTATCAGCATAAAGGAAAGAAAAAGAAGCGCTACTTTGTGATTAACAGAATTGGAAACCAGCACATAGGAAACAAGAAAAATAACCGAGAAAAGGTGTATGGACTTTCTGATCAATTCTTTTTTAAAACTCCAGTCTTTTTCTTCTTTCAAGGCCTTCTTCTCATACTACGCTGACAGCATTCCTGCCGGCATGTTTTGATTTATAAAGCGCTTTATCGGCCTTTACAATAAGTCCCCGGCCGTCAATGATAGTTTTATCCCAGGAACCGACCCCGACGCTCAGGGTGGCCCGGATTATCTTTCCGTGGTAATTGAACTTTGTCTGGCTGACAAATTGCCTGAGCCGTTCTCCCAGCCGCCGGGCGCTTTCTACATCCGAGATGGGAGCAATAATAGAAAACTCATCGCCGCCGTACCGTCCGATGGTGTTGATCTTCCTGGTGTGTTTTCGAATAAGCTCTGTAACCTTCACAAGAATGTAGTCCCCCGCATCGTGCCCGTAGGTATCGTTAATTTTTTTGAAATGGTCAATATCTATCATGAGCAGGCAAAGCAGCCCGCCGTATCTTTTTACTCTTTCGACCTCCCGTTCTAAAAGGGTTTTAAAATGTTTCTGGGAGAAAACTTTAGTAAGCCCGTCCCTTGCGACTTCCGTCTTAAGCTCCCGGGTTTTCTGCTGGGCTTTTTCCACTTCCGACTTTAATTGCTGGGTCTTTATCTGGGCTTCCGCCAGATCTTTTTGGATCTCGCGGATTATATCCCCGTAGGTAATGATCCCGACCAGGCGCTTATTATCTGTAATGGGTAATCTTCTTATCCTTTTTGACGCCATAAATTGGAGCGCTTCCCTGGTTTCATGCTTTGGCGACATTGTAAAAACAGGAGAATGCATAAGGTCTCCGGCGTTTTTATAGGACAGAGGATTGCAGCCGTTTTGCCCTATGAAACTAACAATATCCCTTTCGGTAATAATACCCAGCGGGAATTTGTCTTTAAGTATAACAATGGAACCTATTCTGTGTTTTTCCATCAAAGCACAGATCCCGGAAATATTCATATTCGCAGGGGCGGTGATAACAGACCGTGACATTAGATTTTGGATCTTCAATTATTTCTCCTTGGTAACTATAGGTTCTAGGTTTTAGGTCCTGGGTGCTTGGAAAAACTCTTTTTTTTCCCGGTACCCGGGTCCTGTTTTTTTTCCTAACACCCAGGACCTAACACCTAATACCTGTTGTTATTACTTTTCTATTACTTTTTTTATACGGGCCAGTCCTTCTTTAATGTTTTCCTGACTGGTCGCATAAGAAAGCCGGATATATTCGTCGGTTTCACCTTCATTCTTGGGGCCAAAATAAGTGCGGGCAACAACCGCAACATCAGCTTTATCCAATATGTATGCTTGCAATTCTATCGCCGATTTAAGCCCCAGGGCCTTGCAGGCTTCAGTCACATTCGGGAACGCGTAAAATGCGCCCTTGGGTATATGGCAGGAAAACCCTTTTATTTCGTTAAGAAGCTTGACCATAAGGTCGCGCCGTTTTCTAAATTCTGCAACCATTTTTTCCGGTTCGGACTGGTCCCCTGAAATTGCTTCAACCCCGGCGATCTGGACAAAGGTGTTGGTGCAGGAGTTAGCGTTGATCTGTAGTTTTACCATCTGGGCTGCTAATTCCCCGGGCATAATACCATAACCCAGGCGCCAGCCGGTCATGGAATAAATCTTTGAAAAACCGTCAACGATAATAGTCCTTTCTTTCATCCCCGGCAGGGAGGCTATAGAAATAAATTCATCGTCATAGAGGATCCTTCCGTAGATCTCGTCGGCCACGACCCAGAAGTTAAATTTCCTTGCCAGGGTGGCTATTTCTTCCAGGTCTTTTTTGGAAAGTACACCGCCTGTGGGATTTTGGGGTGAATTAATAAAGATCATCTTTGTTTTTTTTGTCACCATTTTTTTTAATGTCTCTGCTTCGAAAGCGAAGCCCTTTTTCTCCCAGAGCGGCAGAGAAATTGTCTTAGCGCCGACAAAGTTGGAGACCGACTCATAAGTGGGATAACCCGGGTTGGGATAGATTACTTCATCACCTTCATCCACAAGCGCCATAATAGAGCCAAAAATAATAGGTTTGACTCCAGGGCCGACTACTACTTCATCGGGATCTATATCCATCCCCCGAAGTTTACCTGCCTCTTTCGCGACGGCTTTTCTTAAAGACAACAATCCAGCGGAGGCGGCATAATGGGTTTGATTCTCATTTAAGGCCTTGATACATGCAGCCTTAATATTTTCAGGGGTATCAAAATCCGGTTCGCCCAACCCGAAAGTAATAATATCTTTGCCGGTAAGGCGAAGTTTCGCAACTTGTGCCGCCACTTCATAAGCGTTTTCGGTGCCTAATCTACTCATTCTCTTTGCTAATTGCACACTTTTTCTCCAATTTTCCGGCACTTAAGATATTGCTAGTATTTTACATTAAAAAATGACGTAAAACAAGTCCAGAAATGTAACCCTGTCGACGACAATTAAGAAAGGCATATCTTCCGCTCTCTTTCGGCAAGCACAGGTAAAAGCAAAAAGATGCTTTGTCATGTCTGTTGGTGAGCCCTGGCTGAAGGCGGACATTTATAGCATCTAAGATATTTATTTAGGCTATCTCTCATTTCGTTTTTTACCGGCAAGCAGTAACAGGTTGGCCAAAATTTCTTTTGAAGAGTTGTTGACCTGAGGAGAATTTCCGGCAGCAGTTCATTAGTCTTCCACCTTGCTTTTCATTTGCTTTTGAGCGTATTTTTGTATAGTATAATAGAAAGCACGCCCTTTTGGAGAAGGCCTATGGTGGAACTTTTAAAAACAATTTTTTACGACAGGCATGCAGCCCTTTCCGCAACTATGACCGGTTTTGGCGGGTGGAACATGCCTCTTAATTATCCCCGGGGTATTATTGAAGAGCATTTAATAACCAGAAGATCTGCCGGCCTTTTTGATGTTTCCCATATGGGCCGTTTTATAGTTCGCGGTAAAAATTCCCTGCTTTTCCTGCAATACATACTGACCAATAATGCCGCCGCTCTTGAGGTAAACCAATCGCAATACACCATGATCCAGAATGAATCCGGAGGCGCGCTGGACGACGCCTATCTTTATAAATTTTCCGCAAATGAGTATATACTTGTGGCCAACGCCGGCAATCAGCTTCGCGACTGGGAGCATTTATCTCATATTGCAAAAAGATATATCGGCGGGGTAGAGATCGAGGATAGATCCATAGAGATCGCAATGCTTTCTCTGCAGGGGCCGAGATCTAAAGAGATCCTGGCTGCTCTCGTGGAAAGCGGAAAAATACCGGAACCGGTCAAGAATGCGATGGGTTCTGTAACAATAAAAGGCAGCAAGGTACTTGTGGCCCGCACCGGATATACCGGCGAGCCGCTGGGTTTTGAATTTTTTGTCGCCCGGGAAGACGCTCTTTCTCTCTGGGACGCGCTCGTTGAAAAAGGCGCGGTACCGGCCGGCCTCGGGGCCAGAGATACTTTACGCATAGAAAGCGGCCTTCCTCTTTACGGCCATGAACTGGGCGTGGATAAAGAAGGAAAAGAAATTCCCATATTCGCCGTACCGCTGGCAAAATACGCCGTAAGTTTTTCCCCTCTTAAAGCAAATTTCCTTGGAAAAGACGCCCTCGTAAAGCAGTTCGAAGCATATAAAAAAATAGTTAAACAGGACTATTCGGAGCCGGGAGCCCTGCCCAAAAGAGTTATGCCTTTTGCCGTAATAGGCAGGGGAATAGCGCGCCAGGGTTTTATTGTGCTAAGAGGGGACAAGCAGGCCGGTTATGTGACCAGCGGAACAATGATACCCTTTTATAAGACAACCGGAGAAGGTCTCTACACTAAGATCTCGGACGAACATTCCATGCGCGCCATCGGCCTGGCACTGCTGGATTCTGACCTTAAAGAAGGCGATAAGATACAAATAGATATACGCGGTATGAAAGCCGACGCGGTAATAGTCAAGTGGCATCTGAAGAGCGATTCAGCGCCGTTCGCCAGGCCTATCATCGCGGAAATGAACCGGGCTAAACCGGAGCCAAACAATATTCTTTCTGTTCCCTATCCGCAAAAAGCTAAAGCCCTCCTGGAAAAAGCTTTTCTGAACACGGCCTGGCGTCAAAAGGAATGCCTTAACCTGATCCCTTCGGAACAAACACAGTCTCCGGCAGTACGTCTGCTTTCAATTATGGACCCGGCCTTCCGTTACGCGGAACATAAAAAGGCAGGTTCCTTCTACGGCGCGGAAATATTTTATTACCAGGGCACCGATTTTATTCAGGAAGTGGAAAATCTGATAGGTTCTGAGTTCAAAAAATATCTGGGTTGTATAAATGTGGAAAGCCGGGTGCTCTCCGGACAAATGGCCAATACCGCGGTCTTTGCCGGAATGCTTGATTTTCTCAACCGGGACAACAGAAAAGCAGAGCCGCGGCGGATGGATTGTGTTATGAACAATCATATAATGCGGGGCGGGCATCTTTCCGCCCAGCCGATGGGCGCCCTGAATAACTTTGTCAGGATCAATCCCCGGACCGAAAAAGCTTCAGTTATCAATTTCCCCGTGCTTCCGGAAAACCAGTACAAAATTGACGTAAACGCGGCAAAAAAACTGCTGGCAGAATACAGGCCGGAACTTATAATATTCGGTAAATCCATGGTGCTTCATCCCGAGCCGGTTGAAGAAATAAAAGACTATATTCAGGCACAGGGGATAAGGTCCCTTGTAATGTATGATATGGCGCATGTGCTCGGACTCATCGGCCCGTACTTCCAGGAGCCGTTCAAAGACGGCGCCGATATTGTAACGGGCTCCACACACAAAACTTTCTTCGGACCGCAAAGAGGTATTATCTCTTCAAACTTTGTGCCGGAGGAAGACAATTATAAGCTCTGGGAAGCCGTCGAAAACCGCGTGTTCCCGGGTTCCGTTTCCAATCATCACCTCGGCACCCTTCTCGGGCTATTGATGTCGGTTTATGAGATGAATCACTTTAAAGATGAGTATCAGGGTAAAGTCATTACCAATGCAAAGGTCCTCGCTAAAGCCCTAAAAGATCTTGGAGCCGATGTGGCAGGCGACCCGGCTGTTTCTTATACCGAAACCCATCAGGTCATAGTCAATGTGGGTTATGCTAAAGGCCCGGAAGTCGCAAAACGCCTTGAAGAGAACAATATTATCGTCAATTACCAGGCAACACCCGAAGAAGAGGGCTTCACTGCTTCCGGAGCTCTCCGCCTCGGGTCTTCAGAAATGACCCGGTTCGGCATGAAAGAAGAAGATTTCAAACAAGCAGCTCAGCTGATAAAAGACTGTCTGGACGGTAAGAATGTAAAAGAGGAAGTAAAGCTTCTAAGAGCAAAATTCCTTGAGCTCAAATTCTGCTTCAAAGAACCCGAAATAGCGGAAAAGCTGCAGAAACTGCACGGGTTGATCTAGTCACGGTTGTCATTGCGACGAATGCGACAATAGTCGCGGCTTATGAGGAAGCAATCTTATTATTTATTAATGCACTTTTTTAAAATTCATAATACCAGAATATTGCGATTTCTTTGCTATTTTTGTCGACACCTTTGTATAGCTCAGTATCTATCCCGCCTATACTAAAACCGGAGGCCTTGTAAAATTTACAGGCAGGAACATTGGTGTTCTGGGTTTCTGCCATTATTCCCGGCAATCCCTTCAACCTCGTCCAATTTATAGAATGTTCCATCAGTTTCTTTCCGATGCCTTTTCTCCGGTATTCTTCAATTACAGCTATCTCCAGCCGGGCATAATTGTTCCAGTTCTTTTCAAGAATTACTTCCCCTGCTAATTTTCCGTCAGCAAATGCGAACAAAACAGTTTTTGCAGGAGCTTTTAAATATTCCTCAACATTAATTTTTGTGCTTTCATATTTTTTCTTATAAGGAGTGACGGCTTTTTCTGTTAATTCAAACTTCCCACCGATAAAAGAAATATCATAAAAAGATGAAATGGTAAATTCTTCATCACATTTATTGAGGTACTGCGCATTATTTCTGTCCAACTCTTTTATTTCTATCAATCCGCGCTCCTATTCTGTCATTGCGAGGAATTGACCGATAGGTCAGGTTTATGACGAAGCAATCTCATTCTTCTTGTTGAACAATTCTTACTTGCTGAGATTGCCGCGTCGCAAGCTTCGCCTATCGGCGAGCTCCTCGCAATGACAGCAGAATATTAATTTTCATATGTAACTATCCTATTTACTTATTTTATTTTCAACCTGCAAATTAATGCCGGCGGGATATTTTTGTAAACGTTGTTAAATATTTTCAGGCTGTCTTCTATATCCGCGAACGAAGGTTCTTCATAGGCATCCAGTACAAAACCATTTTTGAAAAAACTCCGTAGAATAGTCGAAACCGTTCTGTGAAAATAATATTGTGATCTTGGCTGGCCCATCATGCCGATACCGAGATAACTTTTCTCTACCGTATAGTTCCGTGTTTTAATATAATATTTATCTTTTACTTCTCCTTCCAGGTCATCCCGTTCATGCGCCAATATATTTTCTCCGGAATTAAAGCATGGATGACATATTGAAAATATAAATTTCCCGTCTTTTTTCAGCAGTTTTGGCAAATATTCTATTAACGGCGCTATCTTTTCCATATCCATAATGGCCATTGTGCATACAATTGAATCATAAGTTATTCCTGAAAGTTTTTTTAGATCTGCTGTTTTCGTGGCATCAACAACCCGGTATTTTATGCTTTTTGGCCCTTTTGCCTTGGCGATCCGGATGAATTTTTCCGCAAAATCTGTTGCAGTGACTTCCGCTCCCAGCCCGGCCATCTTTCTGGCAAATTGCCCGTTCCCGCAGCCGATATCCAATATTTTGTCCCCGGCTTTTATATTAAGCAGTCTTAATTGAACAGGTTCTATCAGGGTTTTATGAAATTCATTACCTTCCCCCATCCTTTTATCCCAAAATTCCGCGTTTGTGTTCCAGATGTTTTTCACTTCATTATTTTTCATAATAGCTCCCCGGGTCTTGAGTTTTGTTACGGTACATTAGCAGCAAAAAAGCCAAATAAGTTCATTGTATTTTGCGTTGTCATTGCGAGGAATTGACCGATAGGTCAGGCATATGACGAAGCAAACTTGTTTGTATTGGAGCAATTTCCAATTGCTAAGATTGCTTCGTCATAAACCGCGACTAACGTCTCATTCCTCGCAATGACAGCTAATTACATATTTATTTCTTAATAAAGCCAAAGTAGAGGGTGACCAAAAAGAGCACGAAATGGATACATCCGCGGATGCCAAGAAACTCCGGGGAGACGGTTGCACCGGGTATAAAAGGAAAAGGAGCGGACATATTATTGAAGTACATCCACCAGTTTACTCCTGCTGTTACAAAAAACGCCCCGCACAGAAACTTTAGAGTATCTTTAAAAAGAACTTTCCGGTCAATTTTCATATCAAACCCCCTACTTCCCGTTTTCCTTTATCGCTTCCAGGAATATTTTACCATATTGGCGGAGTTTTGTTTCGCCTATGCCGAAGATGTCTTTCATCTCTTCGAGGGTTTTGGGCTTCTTTTTGGACAGATCTATCAGGGTCTTGTCGGTGAAGACCAGATAGGACGGGATATGCTTTTTGTCTGCAAGGCTTAATCTAAGAGCGCGTAAAGCTTCAAAGAGAGCGGTATCAATATCACCCCATTCTTTTTCCATGGCTTTGGATCTCTTTTTCTCAAGCTGCTTTTTCTTTTTCCCTTCCACCGGGCGGGTAAGCAAAGGGTCGGCCGCTCCTTCCAAAAGCTTTCTGCCTTCTTCCGTAAGGGAGATGGTAAAGTATTCCCCGTTCCGGACGAGATAACGCTGGGCCAGCAGCTGGTCTATCATTGAACGGACTGCGAATTTTGTTTCCGAAGCCAGGGAAGCAAAAGACGGCAGGTTTTCATGCCTCCATTTCGTGATATTATCCGTAACTTTGCCGGCAAGGATATTGGCAACATGTTCCGCGCCGAACCTTTCGCGCACATCTATTATTCCTTTAAGTATCTTTCTTGCCAGGTCGCCCGCGTTGTCTATGCTGTCTATTTCTTGCAGGCAAAAATCACAGGCCTTGCAGCCCGGGACTTCGAACTTTTGTCCGAAGTAAGTTGTTAAAAATGCGTGGCGGCACTGCGGGATGGAACAGAAGGCGTACATCTCTTTAAGTTTTTCATACATCATTTCACTGGCGCCGGATTTTCCAAAGATGAATTCCCAGATTATCATATCGCGGTTCGAGTAATACAAATAACAGTAGGCGGGCAGCCCGTCCCTGCCGGCCCTTCCTGTCTCCTGCTGGTAATGTTCAATGGACTTTGGCATGGCGGCATGAATAATAAAGCGGACATTGGAACGGTCAATGCCCATACCAAAAGCGATAGTTGCCACGATTATATCGGTCTTCTCCGTAGAAAACTTATTCTGATTTTCCTTTCTTTCTTCATCGGTAAGCCCGGCATGATAAGGAAGGCTTTTAAACCCGGCCTTATTTAAGTTTGCCGAGATGCTGTCCACATCCGCCCGTTTCAAACAGTAAATTATCCCCGCCTGTTTTTTATGAGCGCCAAGTATTTCGACTATCTGGTCAAACCCGTCCCCCTGCTTCCTGTTCATCCTGTAAATAAGATTCGGCCTGTCAACATTGCCTAAATAAACATGGGGATCTTTAAGTTTAAGTTCTCTTATGATATCGTTTTGGACTTCTTTGGTGGCGGTCGCCGTAAAGGCATGTATCTTCATGCCGGGAAATATTTCTTTAATCAAATAAAGTTTCCTATATTCCGCCCGGAAATCATGCCCCCAGTGGCTGATGCAATGTGCCTCATCAATGGCAAAAAAGGAAACCTTGATAGCTTTAAGCATGCCCTGCATGTAATCGGTCATGAGCATTTCAGGTGATATATATAGAAGTTTGAGCGCCCCGCTTCTAAGCCGGCCGGCTACCGCCGCATTAGTTTCTCTGTCCTGAGAGGAGTTGATGCATTCTGACTCTATCCCCACTTCTTTTAGGGCGTCCACCTGATCTTTCATAAGGGATATTAAGGGTGAAATCACGACCGCGGTTCCGGGCAAAATAACCGCCGGGACCTGAAAACAGATAGATTTTCCGCCGCCCGTCGGAAGCACCGTTAGGGTATCATTATCATCAAGTATTGACTGGATGGCCTTTTCCTGGAACGAAAGAAAACTGCCATAACCCCAGTATTTTTTGAGAGTGTCTAATATAATGCCGCTATTTGTTATTTCCACAAGTATCGTTTCCTTTAGGTGTTGTTTTAATATTTACAAAACGCGAAAGACGCTCGATAAATCGAGCAACTACAATGATATTTTGTAGTTGCCTGATTTAGGCCGTACCGGCGAATGCAGGCGCTTTTACATCCGAAAATACCCGGGTAATGATATTTCACATTATACCTTAATACTGCTTTCATTGAAAGTTATATCCTGCTGTGATAGGATAAGATAAAGCAGGTTCTAGGTGCTGGGCGTTAGGTTTTAGGTAAAACCTTTTTTTTCTTTCCTAGCGCCTAGGACCCAGGACCTAGAACCTATTTTTTAATAAAGGAGATATTAATGGGCGGACTTAAAAGGGCAGTTCTGGAGATCGGACTTCGGCCGTTTGATAATATGACAAGCGGGGAAATTGAAAGAGTTTGCCGGCACGCGCTTTCCTGCTGGGAAAAATTGATCGACCAGGCGGATGAGATATCCGTGCTTTTTTGGACCGGGGACGGTGATGAGATCGTGCAGTTCGACGGCAATATGAACAAAGAAATTAACTGGGGAAAATATGTCGGATTCTGCAACCTGGATAATGACGGGTATCCTGTCGATGTTTCACATTACCCGAATAACAGGGCCTTCCTGTACAGAAAAGATCCCCCGGTCATAAAATATAAAGACCTGAAGAACATGGTGAGCACCTTTAAACGGGTTTCAAAAGAAATGTTCAACAAAAAACTCACCGCGGGCCTTACCTTTGACGCCGGGCCGGAATTCGTTTTTGATGACTGGAGATTTAAACTTCATCCCGAAATAATAACCAACGGGCCAAGATCAAAATATAAAAGGACCATGGCTTTCGTCGATTTTACCAGGAAACTGCACGCGGATAATTTAAAATATTCCGGTTACCCGAAGGGCATTCCCGAAGGTACTCCTTTCGGTGAATTCCTCGGAAGGCAGACGAAGATAACGGCCAAAGCGCTGGGCTTTGATTATATCTGGTTCTCCAACGGGTTCGGGTTCACTCCCAACTCCTGGTATACGGTCGGAAAGGTGTTCGACGGTGAAAAATACTATCCCGGGGAAGTCAAACAAACCGCAAAAGAGATACTGGATTTCTGGCGTGAATTTAGAAAAGAATGCCCCTCTCTTCCCATTGAGATAAGAGGGACCGATTTTAATATCGGCCTGGATATTGCGAAAGATGCCGTGCCTATCAGGGATATTTATAAAATAGGCAAAGTTAAGATCTGCGCTCCCAATCCGCCCTGGGGTTCAAGGAACCTGGGCCAGGAAGTTGCTATCTTCTTAAGCAGGATAGCGGAAATTCCCGGGAACAGTTACCCTTACCGGTTTTATGTGGAAGACCCCTGGTTTGTCTCCAGGCCCTGGATCTATTACTACAACAGGGAACCTTATGATATCTACAGCGCCCTGTCCGCGGCAAGGGTAAACTCAAAAGGCGAGCTCAAGAATCCTACCGATATAGAGCTTCTGACGATCAGTTCAGAACGAGGCAATATCTCCGAACAGTATGCCAATGAAATAATTCCGAGTATGAGAAGGGCGATGGAAGACTTCCCGGATGAGCCCGGGATAGCTGTTTGGGTCTATCCTTATCACGAGTATAACGACATGATAGAAAAACATCCGGAACTTACGCCGCTGCTTAATCTTTATGATGTGTATATTAACGAGGCGGTTTCACAAGGACTGCCGCTTAACACGGTAATATCAACCACAAATTTTATGAAGCTTAAAGATCCGCTCAAAGTATTCGGCAGCAATGTGCTTATCGTTCCTGTCGCCCTTCCTGACTGGAAATATGGCGATAAGGTGATCGCCTATATCAAAAAAGGCGGCAAGGTTATTTTCTATGGCAATACAAAATACGCTTCCGAAAAGTTAAGGGGTTTCCTGAATTTGGGAACAGCGGAACCGCTCGAAGGAGAGCTTAAACCTGAAATTTGTTTGAGACAGGATGTTTTTGAAGGCGGCAGCCCTAAAAGAGTAATTATACACAGGGGGCTTCTCAGTGCAGGCGGAGTTCACGAAGTCTTAAAGAAAAAAGATAAAAGCACTAAAATAAAAGTAACGGTCACGCAAAACGGCAAAAAAAGGATCTACGCGCTGACCCGGAAAATGCCGGGATGGAAAGGCGGCATGGCCGGCTGGATAAGAGGCACTCTCCCGTTCCAGAGCAAGGCGGACCAGGTCAACACGATAGGAGACGACCAGTTCAAGGTCCACAATACCGGAGAGTGGCTCCGGCACATGCTTGCAGAGTTCGGTTTTGTTATCGGGCAGGAAAGAATAAATGTCGGCCAGCTGGAGGCCTTGAAGGACCCGACCCTGGCTTTTGTTTCCAACCAGAAAGTTCAAATGCCTTTAAGCGCCCCTGTGGTCCTCTTCATTTCAAAAAGTAAGGGGGCTTATTTTTTAAACGGGCATAAACCCAACTCTACGGTCCTGACCAATATTTCCTTCCCTGACGGGGCGCCTGTTTCCACCGAAAGGGAAATTATCGTGGAAAATAACTCGGCCAAGTACTATTTTGATAAATCGTTCCATTATGAATGCAGGGTGTTCGTGAAGCAGAAAGAAAGATCTATAATCCTTGTTAAGCAGCGCCCGCCCAGGCCGGCACACCTTCACAGGAAGCTGGATATTTCCGGTTTAAAGAACGCAACTGTTACCGTTTTATGCAACCCGGAACTTTTCGACAAGAAAGCGCTTAAAGTGACCACGCTTTCCAATAAACCGGTTAAATTCATAATAGACGAAAAAAAGAAAGCCATGGTTATCGAGAACACCTCGGAAGACCTTAGTGTAATGTGGTAGGCGCAGAGTTGCGCAGTCTATAAGGTCCATAAAGTTTGTAAGGTTTATAAGGTAAAAGAGTAAAAAGCTGTCATTGCGAGGAGTCTGCCGATAGGCAGGTCGTTAATCCACCAACGCTTTGTGGTGGAGCTTTCGACGAAGCAATCTCATATTTTAAAGTGCTTATGCGTGTTGCGTTGAGCAATTTTTAACTACCGAGATTAAAAGAGTGACTGTCACTCTTTAAGGGGTGGTTTTATGAATAGACTTGTTTTTTCCTGGCCGAATGGGAAAGTAGGGGCGCTTACTACCAGCTGGGATGACGGGACCATTCATGACCGCCGGCTTATAGCTATTTTTAACAGGCACGGAATAAAGGGGACCTTTAATATAAATAGCGGGGTCTTGATCAACAGGGCCAAAAAGACCGTCAGGTATAATTATGTTTCGGCAAAAGAAGTTGCACGGTTATTTAAGGGACACGAGGTTGCGGTCCATACAGCCACGCACCCTTTCCTCTGGCGCTCACCGGACAGCATGATATTTTCTGAGGTAGTTGAAGATAGGAGAGTACTTGAAAGTTTAGCCGGTTACCCCATTCTCGGTATGGCTCTTCCCTACGGCGGGCCTGATGATGAACGCGTGAAAAAAGTCCTGAAAGCTGCCGGTATCCTTTATTGCCGTCCCGTGGCAAAAAATGAGAATTTTGAATTACCGGCTGACTTTATGTACTGGCCTGTTACCTGCCATCAGAGCGGTGATTTCGTTTCTCTCTGGGAGAAATTCCTGAAAAGCCCCAACCAGGAGAAGCTTTTTTATCTCTGGGGCCATAGTTATGAATTTCCGCGTGACAACAACTGGGAACGTATGGAAGAATTCGGAAAACTTACAGGTAAAAGAAAGGAGATCTGGTACGCGACTAATATGCAGATATACAATTATGTAACTGCCTGGCGCAGTCTGTCCTGCTCGGTGGAAATGAACTGCCTGGAAAACAGGTCCGGTGTTGAGGTCTGGTTCAGGCTGGAAGGAGAGCTCAAGAGAATTGTGCCGGGACAAATTGTGAAGTTATAACATTGGCCTCGACGCTAAAGCTGTCCATAAAAGTCTATAAAAGTTCGTAAAGGTCTATAACGTAAAAGAATTACCTTTTTCTGCTGTCGTAGGACCAATGGAGGAGGGCTTGCCGCTGGACAGGGCGGCAGGTGAAATCGCGGCGGGCGCAGTGTTTTACTAATTGGGAGATATGCCTGGTAAAGGCCCTCCATCTTTTTATCTGCCGGTCGTCATCAACACATCTTCTACCCCTGTAATACCTGCAGTACCACTGAAACCAGCCGCGCGGGTCTTCCTTGTAGAGCCAGCCTTTTTCTTTCCAATAGGAAAGCGGTTTCGAGGCGTTCACTTTAAAAAAATTCAGTTCCGGATCATGGAATTTTGGAGAAAATTTAGCTTTTTTAAACCAGGAAGCAGGGAATTCATTCAGGCAATCCGTCATATATTTGCCGCCAAAAATACCAAGGCGAAGCATCTTTTTTGGAGCAAGTTCCGGTTTGAAGCCCGTGTGAAAATTCTTTCCCTCCGGCTCGGTAAGATAATAAGTATAATTCTTTTGCATCTTATCCGAAACGGTTATCTTTTTTTTCATCAGTTTACCAGAGTAAAACCTGCTTTCTTCAGGTCAGCATCTTTTGAACTCGGGCCGGCGAGGAGTTCGAAGTCGCCCGGTTCCACAACCCATTCGGCAGCAGCATTAACGAACGCGAGCTGTTCATAGGGGAGCTCAAATTCAACCGTTTTTTTCTGTCCGGGTTTTAATATTACCCGCGCGTAGGCCTTGAGTATTTTCCTGGGCCAGGTCGCGGTGGTGGCTTTATCATTCAGGTAAAGCTGCACAATCTCAATACCTTTTTTCTTTCCTGTATTTTTCACTTCAATGCTTGCTTTTACCGTGTCCCCTTCTTTGATTTTCTTTTTGGCAATAAGAAGTTTTCCATAACTAAAGGCGGTATAGGAAAGCCCGAAGCCGAACGGGAAGAGCGGTTCCTGGGTCAGGTCGGCATAATTTTTGTTATGCTGTCCGGGGACCCTGTTATAATATACAGGTATCTGCCCCGCGTGCCTCGGGAAAGATATTGTAAGCTTGCCTGAAGGGTTAACCTCTCCAAAAAGAACTTCTGCGATCGCGGTGCCTCCAAGCATTGCCGGGTTCCAGGCCTCGATAACTGCGGCACACCTGTCAAGGATCCCCGTAAGAATAAGGGGCTTGCTGTTTATCAGAACAAGAATGACCGGTTTTCCGGTTTTTATGACCTCTTCAAAGAGCTGCTTTTGCGCTCCCATTAATTCAAGCGTGGCCGTGCTCTTAACCTCACCATAGTAAGGGAGCTGGTCACCCAGGACCATAACAATTACATCTGCTTTTTCCGCGGCCGTTACCGCTTCCTCTATCATTTCTGTGGAAGTATCTATAATATTGCAGCCTTTCGCGTAAAGGACCTTGCAGCCCTTTTTCACTTTACTTTTTATACCGTCAAGCACCGTTACGATAGTTTTACGGGGATGCTCCCCTGAAGAGGCCTGTCCGGTCCCGAGCGTCCAGTCACCGAGTATTGCAAGCACGTCATCGGCATTAGGTCCGATCACAGCGATAGTTTTCAATTTTGCTTTATTTAAAGGAAGAACTGCTTTATCATTTTTCAGCAGTACGATAGATTCACGCGCGCAAGAAAGCGCTACCTTGCGGTGTGCCGCGCGCCCTATGATCTTCTTCCCTCTTTTTTCATCGGAAAAACGCGGGTCTTCAAATAATCCCAGCTCAAATTTAAGCGCAAGTACCCGCTTGCAGGCCTCGTCAATGAGGCTTTCCTCAAGCTGCCCCGCTTTGACGGCATTGATAGCGGCTTGATAAAAAGCCGGCGTGGACATTATAAGGTCATTTCCGGCAATTACGGCGGCCGCTGATGCCTCCTCAAGAGTTTTATAGATCTTTTGTTCATACTCCAGCCGCCCGACACAGTTCCAGTCGGTGACAATTATCCCCTTGAAACCCCACTCTTCTTTTAAAAGGTCCGTTAGTAAATATTTATTTATTGAGCAGGGAACACCGTCTATCGCCTGGTACGCCGTCATAAAAGAAGCACAGCCTTCCTTTGCCGCCCGTTCGAAGGCCGGTAAAAAGAAGGCTTTCATTTTTCTAAGCGACAGGTCCGCTTCCGAGGCGTCCTGCCCGCCCTGGGTTTCCGAGTAGCCGGCAAAATGCTTCGCGCAGGCAAGTATGGACCGCCTGTCCGTAAGATCTTTTCCCTGATAACCTTTTATCAAAGCGCTTGCGAATTCTCCGAGCAAATAGGGATCCTCGCCGAAGGTTTCACCCACTCTTCCCCAGCGCGCGTCACGGGCGATACAAAGCAGCGGCGAAAAAGTCCAGTGCACGCCGGTATAGCTCATTTCAAGGGCTGTGATCTGCCCCATTTTTTTAAGAAGTGTTGTGTTCCACATGGACGAAAGGCCCAGCTGTGTTGGGAAAATGGTAGCTCCGGCTTTGAAGGAATGGCCGTGAATAGCGTCAATACCGAGAATAAGCGGTATTTTCAATCTTGTTTTCAAAGAAAGCTTCTGAACTTTGTCGGCGTCCCTGCCCAGTACCTGAAGCATGCTTCCGGGACGGACCTTGCGGATAGTTTTTTTTGGTTCTCTTCTTCCGTCGGCCTGCACCATCTGCCCGACCTTTTCTTCCAGGGTCATCCTGGAAAGCAGGTCTTCAACACGTTCGTGAACGGGTTTGGAACTATTTTTATAGAGTGCTTTTTTTATTGTCATATTTTTTCCTTTTTAAATAAATTGATAGATAAATATTACAAAGACCGAAATACTTATTTTTGAGAACAGACAATAGAAATTAGACCGCAATTTTCAAGCTTTATATATTGTTAGATTTTCCATTTTTCAATTGCCCTATTTTTTTGCTTAGACAAAAAAATAGGGCTATCTAAAGCTTCGTTCAACATCCTGAAAAGGATGGAATGAAAGCGACCTTTAAAGGTTTGAGATAGCCCTTAATTATTCCTTTTTTTTCTAAAATTGATTCTAGCATAATTTTTTGTTTTGTCAAGCCCCGGGGACACAACCCTTTATATTTGTTTACTTGGAAGGCCTCTTGCCCGTTTTACGGATAATTTCAGGTCCGGGTTTTGAGGGCCAAAGTGCTTAAGCATTACTATAGGATCGGTCTTTGAAAGGTTGGTGATCCTCACCCCGTTCTTTGCCGCGCTTTCGCTTACAAAATATTCATCATTGGTAAGCTGGCCAAACCGGATAAGCGCCGGGGTTTCTATATTCCAAACCCCCATTTTTCCAAAGCCCTGCATCATGATCATTCCATAGGCCCCGCGGTCCTTAATAAGAACGCTTCTGCCGGGTAAAACTGTAAGTTCCTTCGCGCTAAAATCTTCGGCCTTATAACAGATCCAGTTCTCTAAATAACCGTCTCCTTTCATTTCTTTTACCGGTTTTACGGGAACAGGAGCCATAAAATTATTTTCGTAAAATAAGGGGTCTATATTCTTTTCCCAATCCATAACTTCCAGCAGATGGTTAAAATCGCCTTTTTTATCCGCGGGAGTATCCTTCCATAATAATTCTTCCGTCACCACCCTTCTTTCCTGTATCACGGACTGGTACATCGCAAAAACATCGGAAGCCTTCTGGGGTTCGTAGGTACACAGGCTTCCCGGTGCGTGCAGCACTCCTGCCGGAACATTCCAGCCGGTCCCGACTTCCAGCCGGTGCGCTTTAGAGAGCGCGGTTATCCTGTTATCTCCTTTTGTAAAATTTACCAGGCATTGCAGAACAGCTTCCCTGGCCGTGCCGGGATTAAAACCAAAGAAGGTGAATGGAAAATCCCCGCCATGATTATTTACCTGCGGCGGGAAAAAATATGCTTCCGGTTTGCCCATTTTATTAACAAGCGCCGCATGCTCGTCTCTATGATGAATATGATGCGGCAAAGGTTCCTGATTATCAAAGAATTTTGAATACATCGGCCAGCCCCTGTATTTTTCCCAAAGCCGTTCCCCGATAAGCCCCCCTTTAAGTTCGCTCACCACGTCAAGTAAAAGGACTTTTTGTATGGTTTTTTTATCTTCAAATACAACAAAGCTAAGTCCCTCATTTTCGGAGGTTAAGGGGCCGTTATCCGCAGGCGTGGTTGAAGAAAACCATCTCTCGTCAATACCTCCTCTTTCGCCGCCAAAAGCGTAATAATCCGAAGGATAAAGCTTGATCCGCCTTCCCGGGATGCAAAAAGATCTTGGTACCCAGTTTGGAGCTAATCTTAAGATCCCCTCGCCCTGTTCAAATGCTCTTTCAGAAATTGTTTTGTTGGCCATGATCACTCCTTTAACCGGGTATTTTTTTTATTTCCGGGTATACTCTGTTTAATAGATATTGCTAAAACTATAAGTTTTCCCGGTATTACTGTAAAAAAGACCGCTTTTTCAGGCGGGAATTTCTATTGCACTATACGGTATTTTCTTATAGTCCCCAATATGCTATTTAGCTATCTGCCCGCACCTATTATCCCTATATGACTTTTCTGTTAACCGCAATTGAAGCTTTTAATGTAACCTGTACTGACAGCTCGCATGGTAATTTCAGAAAATATTTGAAAAGGAAGTTTTACCCCTGCAAGGCCCCTGAAAAAACATCTAAAACTTCGCAGGAAATAATCATTGTTTTCTACATATATAGAATACTACTACTTAAAAACATATTGGTCAAGATTATTCAAGGTTTTTACCGGCTTTTTCGCATCTCTTATTATGGCATGGGGGCCTTTCCAATAAATATCGCGGGAGTGAATAGCAGCAAAAACAAATAACAATTTTATGCCTTTTTATTATTGAGATTTTTTACCGCACTTAAAATGGCAAGCATCAGGTCCAAAGGTTTTGGCGGGCAGCCCGGGATGTGAAGATCCACGGGAATTATCCTGCCGGCTCCGCCTTCAACATAATAAGAACCCTTAAACGGGCCGCCATCCAGGGCGCAATCACCGGCGGTAATTACAAATTTAGGAGAAGGCATGGCTTCATAAGTCCGCTTTAGCGCGGTGGCCATATTAAGCGAGACCGGGCCGGTAACTAAAAGCGCATCCGCATGCCGCGGCGAGGCAACAAAATCCACTCCAAATCTCTGGATATCATAAACCGGATTGCCCGCGGAAATTATCTCAGATTCGCAGGCGCCGCAGGACCCGGTATCCACTTCCCTTATGAAAAGCGATCTGCTGAATTTCTTTTGTATCTCTGTTTTAAGCTCTGCTCCATAAAGGTCAAGTTCTTCGGTGGCGATGCCTTTTAGTATCCTGGAGCTCGCGATATTTAAAATATTGTTCACAGATCCCCTCCGGCATAGGAAAGATCAAAACTTTTATTGCAGACGGGAAAATCGGGGATAATATTGCCGGGCGCACACAAAGCAAGCGCCTGCCAGTTATTAAAAGACGCGTCTACGATCTTGCATCTTTCTATTACCCCGTTTTTGTTAAGGTTAACCCAATAAATAACCGGGCCTCTCCACCCTTCGGCAAACCCCAGTCCGGACCCTGCTTTTTTTACCGTAACCGGCCCGCAAATCTGCCCGTTTAGAGCTATTTTATTTATGAGTTCTCCCAGGACACGCAGGGAAACTTCGGCTTCTCCAAAACGCACGTTCAATCTTGAAAGCGCGTCACCTTTTTCAGATTTTATCATTTCGAAAGAAGTATTTTTATACACTCCGGGAAATATACTGCGAAGATCCAGGTCTATTCCCGCGGCTCTGGCCGCCAGCCCCGTAACACCAAAGTCCTCCGCGGTCTTTTTGTGGACAATTCCTGTAGTGTCAACGCGGTCCATAAAAGAAACACTGGAGTAAAGGATTTTCTTCATCAACTTAATATCTTCTTCTATTTTTCCAAGATTTTCCCGGAAATAGCGGCCGGCTTCTTTGTCCTTTATCAGCTCGCAACAGCCTATACCATTAACTCCTTTCAAATATCTATGCTTACACAGTCTTTCGTTCAACCTTAAAATATTTTCCTTAATAATGGCCGCCAGAGCAGAAGGATAAGAAAATGCTACATCAACCGCCATGCCTCCGATACTGCCGGCATGATTATATAGCCGCTCTAATTCAAGACAGAGCGCCCGGTTTATTCCTGTTTCTTCATTTACCTCTAAACCTGCCGCTTTCTCAACAGCAAGAGAAAAAGCCAGGCTATGCGCAAATGCCGCATCACCGGCAACACATTCGGCAAGCCGCAGAGCGTCAGCTGCCGGCTTCCCTTCAAAAAGCTTTTCCGCTCCCCTATGAGCAAAGCCAAGCCGCAGCTCAAGATTAATTATCGGCTCTCCCGCAACTGAAAACCTGAAATGGCCGGGGCCTATTATTCCGGCATGCACCGGCCCGACCGGCACCTCAAAAACTCCCTCTCCTTCAATTCTATCAAAAATATATTCTTTACCCGTGCTCTGTCTCGCCACCGGGCCTATAAATTCCTTTCTTAAAGGATAAAACCCTTCCGGCCAGATTTCATCATGCAGGCGGAGCCGCCTTGTGTCGGGACTCCCTGCCGGCGTCAAGCCGAACATTTCTTTTATTTCCCGCTCGAACAACTGGGCGGAGACCACATCTTTTGAAATACCGGGAAAACTTGAACTTTCTTTCGGGATATCAAGTACCGCAAATATCCATTTTTTAATTTTCTTCCCGAGAAAACCGCAGTAAAGAGTATACGCACCCCGGAGCTCTATATTGTCTTCCGCAAAATACAGCATCACGGGGGAAGAAAAACCGGTATGGAGCAGCAGGCAAAGCTCGCGGAAATTACCTGCGGTCGCGGCAATATATATTTCGTTGCCGTTTTCTCTGATGGCTCTTTCTTGAATTCCTGTTTTTTCAAAAAGTAGCTTTAAAAATTCCGGATATTGCATCTCATTCCACTCCAAAAATTACATTTGAGGCAGCGCCAATAAGTGTTCTCAGGAAATCCGGGATATGAAAGCCCAGAGCCAAAAGAAAAAGCAGCATAACGCCGAATAAGGCCGTTATTCCGGCTGACTCTTTGGAGGCAGACATATTTGCAGGTTTTTTCCCGTAAAGCATACTGCTAAAATGAAATAGCAGGGCCCCAAAAATTATCGCCAGAAAAATTAGGAGCGCCGAGGAACTGTAATAAAAACCATTTTTAAAACCCGCATAAAGCACGGTAAATTCGCTCATAAATATTGAAAAGGGCGGCAGGCCGGCAATAGCGAACATACCAAGGAAAGCTGCCGAAGCCGCAAAAGGCAGGACTTCCAGAGCGCCTTTGATCTGGTGCATATTGTTAGTGCCGTATTTTTTTATGATCACTCCGGAGGAAAAAAACATCAGCGACTTTGCAAGAGCATGATTGAACGCGTGAAATAACGCTCCAAAAATTCCCGCTTTACCGCCAAAGTAAAAGCCCAGGGAAACAATACCCATATGTTCGACGCTTGAATAGGCCAGCAGGCGCTTAATATCTTTTTGCACAAGCATAAAAAAAGCGGCTACCGCGAGAGAAATAATTCCAAAAAGCCCGAGTATATTCCCGCAAAAAGAAAAACCCACGCTCTTTGAAGCAATGATAACAAACCTGATTATCGCGTAGAAAGACGCCTTCAAAAGAACTCCCGACAAAAGAGCGCTTATCGGCGTCGGGGCCTGGCTGTGGGCATCCGGCAGCCAGTTATGCATCGGGGCCAAACCGGCTTTGGTCCCAAAACCAATGATTATAAAGATCAGCGCAGCTTTTACGACCATAGGATCAAGAAATTTCCCCGCCGCATTTAATTCGGTCCAATTTAAATTTCTAAGGCCCGTCTGAGAGGACGCAGTATAGTAAAAAAGTATGATCCCAAAAAGCGCCAGAGTTATCCCGACGGAACAGATGATCACGTATTTCCAGGCGGCTTCCACGGCAGTTTTGTTATTCCTGTACCCCACCAGAAAAGCCGAAGCAAGAGTTGTTATCTCAACGGCCATCCACATCATGCCAAGATTATTAACGGTAACCACAAAATACATGGAAAATACGAAAATATTAAAGAGAAAATAATAAAAACCCGTATTTTCATCGTTTTTAAAATACCAGAGCGAATAAAAAGCTGTGGCCATAGATGAAACTGCTATAAGTAAAAGGAAAAATGCGCTTAGGCCGTCTATATAAAAGAAGTTAAGCACTTCAAGCGGAACACCGCCCGCGGCCCTTACGCAAAGCAGGAAAGAAAATACCGCCGCAATGATCTGCCCGGACAGGGTCACCATGCCCGCAGAGCTCCCTTTTTTTATAAAGAAGGAGAGGCCCCCCGCAAAAAGCAGGGTTATGAGCAATAATATTATCTCCATATCACCCTTTCAGCTCGTTCAACTTATCCACGTCTATATGAGTGAACAGGCTGTTTATCCTGTAAACAAAAACACCCAGTATCATAACCGCAACAAAAACGTCAAAGGAAACCGCAATTTCGACAAAGAACGGAATTCCGTCCGTGATCGAAGCGCCGGCAAGAAAGATCCCGTTTTCCATTATCAAGAGCCCGACGACCTGGGCCAGCGCTTTAATACGAAATATCATAATGAAAAGCCCGATAAGCGTGACAGAAAGCGAAATAATCAAAGCCGCTCCCGCCTCTTTGTCCATGGCGGGAAGAAAGTTTCTTATAAAATAATAGGAAAGCAGGGTAATTAGAGCCGCTATAAAAATAGAAAGAGTGGTATTAACATAAAGGCCCATGCCATCTGGCACTTTAATTTTTTTTGTTATTCTTGAAAGAAAGGCAGGTATCGCTATTACCTTAATTGCAAGAATAAGGCCGGCGACAATATAGAGCCGGGTACTTCCATTTTTTGCGGCTTCACTAAAAGTCAGGAGAAAAAGGAGGAAAGACTGAAGAGCGAATAAAGTTACCAGCGCAGAAAATCTTTTGGCAGCCACCATCGAGAAGGCCATAAGCAGGACACTGTATTGCATCAGTTCAATATACACTTTAGACTCCCATTACAAAGGCGGCAACAGCCGCCAGAGAAATCATAAAAGAAAAGATCAGATAATCCACTGCACGGAACAATCTCATTTTTGCGATAGTAACTTCCAGAATAGCTGTTCCCGCGCACACCGCCAGAAATTTGGCAATATAAAAGACGGGGCCCGTTCCAAAAGGAATAAAAAAATAAACCAGCATGGAGATAAGTATAAATTGCTTAAGATACCCGGCAAGTTCTATAAGCGCAAGGGATTTCCCGGAATATTCAAGGAGCATGGCTTCATGGATCATGGTAAGTTCAAGATGGGTCTCCTGATTATCTACCGGCACTCTCGCGGTCTCCGCAAGCAGGACCAGATAAAAGGCCAGCCCGCTGCAGATAAGGGAGATCTTAAACGTTCCCGCTGCAACCAGGGCATTTATTCCTGTACTGCCCGCAGCCAGAGAAGCCGCAAAAACAGAAACAAGCATCGCGGGCTCCGCAAGCGAGGATAAAAACATTTCCCGTGAAGAACCCATGCCGCCAAAGGTGCTGCCGGTATCAAGCCCGGCCAGAGCCATAAAGAACCGGCCAAGAGCCAATAAGAATATTATTACAAAAACATCCCCCAGTCCATTGACATGCAGCGGGGGGAAAAAAGAAGGCACCAGAAAAACGGCAGCAATAGCCGTTGTCAGGTGTATATAGGGTGCAGCTGTAAAGATATAAGAAGCATCTTTAGAAATTGTTTCATTTTTTCGCATTAATTTAATAATATTATGATACGGCTGCAGGAGCGGAGCGCCTTTTCGCATTCTTATGTTATTCTTCAGCTTCTTAATAAGACCGCCGGCAAACGGGGCGGCCGCTATGCCCAGCAAGGCCTGAAAAAGCATTAAAAATATTTTCATTAAAACCTCTTTAAAAATATTATAAGAAAAACAAGGGCAAGAAAAATATACCCGATGTAAATATGCACGCTGCCCTGCTGAAGCTTTCTTGACCATTCCGCAAACCGGAAAATCCGGTTAATTACAGGTTTGTAAAAATACTCATTTAATAATTGTTTGGTATGTACTTCATACTTGAAACTCTTTACATGGTAATAAGAATCTCTTATCTTTTCCATCTTTCTGTAAGGCATAAGAATAAAACTAAACGCCACTCTGAAAGGTTTGGAAAAACCCGTCGCCGTATATTGATTTCTTCCGTTCACCGAATAATAGCCGCAAGTCCAGGTTTTGCCATAAGTAATACTTTTTTCCCGGGAAATTACTTTGAAAATGCTAAATACAAATATTCCTATCAGCACCAGCGCGCCGGATAAAAGCAGGTTATTTAAATGCACCCCGGACCCTTCCTGCGGGGCCAAAGAGAGCACGTTAAAAGTAAAAGCAGCGGCCCCGTTATTTAAGCCGGAAACAGATGCGGCCACGCCGGTGAGAATTTTAAAAACCGGGCCGGCAAAAAGGCCGAAGATAAAGATAAGCGCCGTCAAAAATATCATGGGAGCTTTTATGGACCAGCCTGAGTCACTGGCGGTCTCAGTCTTTTTGGATCTGGGGACCGCAAGGAAAGAAATACCAAAGGCCTTTACAAAGCAGGCAGCCGCCAGCCCTCCCGTCAAAGCAAGGATCCCGGCAAGAAGCGCTAAAAATATTTTCATCTTCGCGAAAGTTGCGCCGGCAAGGGCCCCGTAAAATAAGGCCTGGAGAAGCAGCCATTCACTGATAAAACCGTTTAACGGCGGCAGGGCCGAAATAGCAAGGGCCCCTATAAGAAAACAAAAAGCGGTTACCGGCATTAATTTGATAAGCCCGCCAAGTTTTTCCATATTTTTTGTCCCGCAGGTCTTTAAAATTGACCCCGCCCCCATAAACAGCAGGGTCTTAAAAATTGCATGATTGATAATATGATAGAGCGCCGCCGCCAGAGAAAAAACGGCGAGCAGGGGCTGGTTCATCTTGACAAAAATCATATAGCCGCCTATTCCGAGCATTATTATGCCGATATTTTCAATACTGCTGTACGCGAGCATTTTTTTAAGATCCTTTTCCATTAAAGCGTAAAGTATTCCTCCGGCAGCGGAGAGCGCCGCGAGGACCAAAACCAGATTTCCCCACCAAAGTTCCTCTACGCCCAAAGTAAAGAGGACAAAACGGAGAAAACCGTAAATCCCGATCTTTATCATAACGCCGGACATTATAGCGGAAATGTGACTGGGCGCTTCCGGATGCGCGAAAGGCAGCCAGATATGAAAAGGAATAAGGCCGGCCTTAGTGCCAAACCCGACAAGAAAGCATAAAAACACGGTCGTTTTGACTTTTAAAGGGAGGATCAAACAAGTTTCTTTGAAAGCAGAAAGGTCAAAAGATCCGGAGTAGGAATATATAATAAGGAAAGCGGCGGTCATAAAGGCGGTCCCGATATGGGCCATTAGAATATAGATCAGCCCGGCTCTGGAGGCTTTTTCTTCATGAGGGTCAAGAGTTACCAGAAAATAAGAGAGTAGAGACATCAGTTCCCAGGCAATCAGGAATAATAAGGCATTAGCGGAGAAAACAACCAAGAACATTGTCAGGATAAATAAAAGCAGGAGAATTTTGGCAAAAAGAATCCTTCCGCCTGAGTATAAACCCTGCATGTAGCCGATCGAATACATCCATGACGGTATTGAAACCAGTAGAATTATGAAACCAAAGAAAATCGAAAGCGCATCAAAAGAGAGCTTCCAATCAACCACAAAACCTTCCAAACGCCTTCCTTTCCGTAACCGGACGAAAGAATTCCCTCAGAAACAAAAAATCCCCTACGGATATTATATCCGATAATTTTTGAAATTTGCCGCAGAAAGACTTCTTTTATCTAATATATCACTCTAGCGCTGTATTTTCAAGAATTTGTTTTCCGTGGGTCCCGCGTCTTAAAAGCGTTTTTCCCGTTAATCCAATAAGGAAACAGGCACTATTTCTTTTCGCGGCATACATTCTCTACAAAAAGTCCGGCTATTTTTCCGTCCCGAGCACCAGTATTTTGAAGGAATCTTTTAAAGGAATAGGGCGGGGCCGGGGATTTTCTTTTGTGGGATCAGGCGCCAGGCCGAATTCCGCGGCAGGCAGATATATGTTATGCGTATTGTGGTCCACCACCATGGTCCTGGCGCCTTTAAGCGTGGCGACAGTTTCTATTACTTCAAATTTTCCGGCAGAAGTTTCGCTCACAACCGATAATGTGCCTTCCCCGTTAGCGCTAAAAGCAAAACCCCGGTCAAAACCGTTTCCGTCAACACCCGCGCCGATCTGAACCGTGCCGATTAATTTCCCTGTTTCAACATCCAGGACGGTCATCAACTTATTGTGACAACCGGAAAAGATCCTTCTGTTTTTCTGATCAAAACTTATACCGGTAGGTTCTTCCCCGGGTTTAATAGAAAATCTTCTTGCTACTAAAAGGCTCCTGCCGTCAATCTCGCAAACTTCGGCGGTATCTTCTATGTTCACATAGACCTTGCCTGTTTCATCCGCAACCGCGTATTCCGGTTTTCCGCCAAGAGGTATGGTGCCGGAAACCTTCCCCGTTGCAGCGTTAATGACCGTTGCATCCTTACTTGCGCCATTGAAGGTGAAAACATTTTTATTTACCGGTTCATATATAATTGCGTCAGGATTTTTCCCTGTGGCGGCCTGGTCAATAATCTTAAGCGTTTTCAGATCAAAAATAACCGCTTGGTTTGATTTTCCGCAGCTGATAAACCCGCGGTTAAATTCCGGTACAAGAGCGATCCCGTGAACACCCTTAGTATCCGGAATACCGGCAATGACTTTTCCGGTATTAAGATCAACTATAACCACCTGGTTGCTGTGAGAAACATACAGCAGCTGCGTCCCGCTGTCAACGGTCAAATAATCCCACCCGCCCTCTCCGCCCAGCTGTATTGTTTTTATCACATGATACCCCGGCCCGGCCGTAAAAGCCAGGGAACACAGGGCGAAACAAAAAGCCAAACAATACTTTTTCATGTCATTTTCTCCGTTGTTTTTGATTTTTTCCGCCTTTAGAGGGGGAGCGCGGTCTTTTGCTCTTCTTTTACGAAGTTATTTACCCGGAATCTCTTCCGCTAATTCGGCAGTGACCCCGCCGGTGGGAACAGCTTTCAGGTAAAGGCCGTCGGATCTGCGGAACCAGTAATCGCCGGTCCAAAAAATGGAAAGCCAGCCGGCCAGGCCTATTTTAAGTTTACTGGCTTCTACTTTTTTTCCGTTTAACTCTATCATTTCTATTTTTTCCCGCCGGGCGGCCAGGACACCCACGGCTTCCGGATTATCCGGACGGATACCCCAGAACTCCACGTTGTCCGGCCCTTTTTCCGCTATCGCGAACTTTCTCATTCCCAGTTGAAATATCTGATGCCAGGGCCGGTTGTCTATTCCTACTTCTTTTTTATTATTTTCCTTGCCTCCAAATTTTCCCGTGATTATTATTTTGTTTTCCTGCCTTACGGCGAAGACATCTATATCTCCCTTTTGATTTTTATACCGCCATTCCAGGGTTTCATAATCCATATTCAATTTGGCTTCGGTAAGAGAATCCTTGTCTTCCGCTTTTGTCACGATGCTTTTTATGTAGTAGCCGTTTTCAAGCGCTTTTAGCTCCACTATGTTCTGATAGATCACGCCTTTTTCATTTATTGTGAACAGATATTCTTTCGCGAAAATAAGCGGGGCCAGCAGCAAAAAAAGAAAAAAAGCCCTAAAAATTAAAGGCATTTGCGCAGGTCCTCTTTAACGGTAAGCTTAATATTCTTTGGATCCCCGGGGACAAGGGCGGCTTTTACGCCGAGAAGTTCGGCCAGCATAGCGTCATCGGTAATATTCCTCTTCTTTTTTTCGGCAATTCTGTTCGCCTTAAGAAAAAGTTCACAGGTCAGCGCCTGCGGTGTTTGCGCCAAAAATAGTTCCCGGCGGTCCAGGGTCTTTTCAACAAACTTTCCTTTTTTTGAATATTTTACCGTTTCCTTAACCGGTACCACGGGGACCGCGGCTTTATATTTTAAGGCGGCCTTTATTACTCTTCTAATAAGCGCGGCAGAAACAAAAGGCCTTGCCGCATCGTGGATCAGCACAAGGCCTTCTTTCCGCTCCAGGGAAAAAAACCCGTTTAATACCGAGTCTTTTCTTTGCGGGCCGCCGCAGGTGTACCGGACATTCTTAAAATTATACTTATTAAGGAGTTTTCTGAATATTTTTTCGTCTTTTCCGCGGATAACAACTACAAGCTCTCGAATTTCTTTTATAGAAGAGAAGATCTTAAGGGAATAATATAAGGCCGGTTTTCCTTTAATAGTAAGATAAGGTTTATTGACTTTCCCGCCCATACGGGAGCTGCTGCCGGCAGCGACGATTATCGCGGAAATACTGCTCATAAAAACCCCATCCTTGTATTAACGGCGCCGGAGTTCCATACTGAAACCCCGGCACCTTTAATTTTCACAACCAGACTGCACGCACTCGGGACGCTGAAAACTGCCCGCGTTAATCGTCTCTTTTTTTGGCGAAGATCATCCTGCCCGCCGAAGTTTGGATGGCGCTTGTGATCATGATATCTATTTCCTTGTTGATAGAGTTCTTTGCACCGTCCACCACGATCATGGTACCGTCTTCCAGATAGGCGATTCCCTGGCTGTTTTCTTTGCCTTCTTTAATTATTTTGGCCCTCATATACTCGCCGGGAATGACCTGGGGCTTCAGCCCGTTAGAAAGATCATTGATATTTAAAACCGTGATCTTTTCCACCACCGCCACTTTATTCAGATTAAAATCATTTGTTACAACTTTCCCGCCGCTCTTTTTCGCCAGCTTTAAGAGTTTTTCATCAACATTCCGCAGCTCAGGAAAATCCTCCTCTGAAATCCTTACAAAAGGATTGGCTTTCTGGATCCGGTTAACAATATCAAGCCCGCGCCGCCCGCGGTTACGCTTTAACGTGTCGGGTGAATCGGCGATCATTTGAAGTTCATGAACTACAAACTTTGGAATAACAATGTCACCGTCCATAAAGCCAAGTTCAATAATATCCGCCACCCTGCCGTCAATTATCACGCTCGTATCAAGTATCTTTGAATAGGCCGATTTTTCCTTGCCTCCGATAAAAGACCGCACGCCCAGAAGCTCATCCTTCTTTTTTAAGGCCATTACAATACCGAGATAGATACATATTATGTAAATTATCAGTATTATATTTTGATTTTTCTGAAGAGAAGGAACCTGAGAAAGGCCATAGGCTAAGAGGGACGCTACCACCAGGCCGAGGATCAATCCAATAAGTATGGATAATAAATCCTTAATAGATATTTTTCCTGAAAAAATATCAAGCAGTACTACAGCCAGGCCGGACGCCATACCGGTAATTATGCCCCACTTTGTATGCAGGCCCATGCTGTCAGTAACTAAAAAACCTACAAGACCGCCTATAAATATGAATATTATTCTGATCACTAGTAACATTTTTTTCACCTCCCTGCCCTTAGGGGCCTTGATCTGGTATTAAACCGCGGTATTTTCCGCGTATCTCATTAGAAATCGGACGCTAATATTATGGCTTCTGCGACCTCGCGCATGGATTTACGCGAGTCCATGCTTCTTTTTTGGATTTTTTTATAAGCATCCTCTTCAGCCAGATGAAATTTTTTTATTAAAAGCGCCTTTGCTTTTTCCACCAATTTTCTTTCTACAAGTTCTTCTTCTATAACTTTTGTCCGGACCATCAGCTCAGCGTTTTCTATCGCTATAGCAGCCTGGCTGGCTACACCGGTCAGGGTGTCTATTTCTTTTTTAGAAAAATCATGCGGTTTATCTGTGTAAAGATTAAAAACACCGATCACCCGGCCTTTTACCAGCATGGGAACCGCAAGCAGGGAAACCAGGCCCTCTTTTTTTGCCACATCGCGGTTAAGGTAGTTATCATGTTCCCGCACATCCCGGACAACTATCGGCTTTTTTTCCAAGGCCACCCGCCCGGCAACGCCTTCCCCTAGTTTTATATTGGGCTTCTGATTGTAAGCCTGCGAAATGGATTGCGTAGCGCGGATCACGAGTTCTTTTTTTTCATTGTCTAAAAGCAGCAGCGAACATATTTTAGAATTCATTACTTCAGCGGTTACCGTGACGATCAGGCGGAGAATATCTTCGAGATAAAGGCTTGAGGAGATCGCCTTGCTGATCTCCGTGACAGCTTTAAGATGTTTATCCACCCTGGTATTTTGGCTCATATATCTATATTCTTCGCTTCAAGCGCGTATTCAAGAATAAACTGCCGGCGCGGCTCAACCTGGTCGCCCATGAGCGTGGTAAAAGTTTCCTCCGCCTCAACATCGTCCTCCAGTTTTACCTGAAGTATCGTGCGGGTCTCCGGATTCATGGTCGTATTCCAAAGCTGCTCGGGATTCATTTCACCCAGACCTTTATATCTTTGTATTTCCAGGCCGCGTTTCGCGATCATTCTTACGCTCTTTAAAATATCGAGCGCGCTGTAGACCATATTTTCATTTTCACCTTCTGTTATCAAATAGAGGGGCTTCATTTCTTTTTTCTTTTTATCAAATTCTTCTTCATCCAGCAAAACATCCTTTTTTCCCAGGTTCTTGATCTTTTCCATGAGGGCCTGAATTTCCTCGATCTCCGCGATATTAACAATAATTTCTTCTTCTCCCTTTTCTATGGTCTTACCTTTGTTCTTGCCTTCTTCTTTCTGTTTTTTGCGGAGGGCTTTTAAGATCGTATTCTTTTCGCTTTCCGAATCGGCGTATTTCACTTCCCCGAAAACCTGGACTTTGAACATCGGAAGTTTCTTTTTGTCTATAAAAGAAAGCAATTCGTTCACCGTGATATCTTTTTTCTCTATTTCCTTTATCAGGATCTCTATTTCTAACAGCGCCGTAAGGATCTCTCTATAGCGCGGTTCGTTAAAAAGTATATCTTCCTTGCCGTTTTTCAGCTTACAAAGCCGGGTGTTCCTGCAGGCTTCGTCAATAAGGAATTTTTCCATTTCTATTTCAGTTACAAAATATTTTTCTAATTTTCCTTTTTTTATCTTGTAAAGCGGCGGCTGCGCGATGAAGATATTCCCGTTCTCAATAAGCGCCTTCATCTGCCTGTAAAAAAAGGTCAAAAGAAGCGTCCTTATATGCGAACCATCTTCGTCGGCATCGGTCATAATAACTATTTTATGATACCGGAGCTTGGTAAGATCGAAATCCTGCGCGCCCACGCCGGTGCCTACGGCAGTAATGATATTTCTGATCTCTTCATTACCAAAGATCTTGTCCATCCTTGCTTTTTGAACGTTTAATATTTTCCCGCGCAAGGGAAGTATCGCCTGGAACTGCCGGCTCCGGCCCTGTTTGGCGGAACCACCCGCGGAATCGCCCTCGACTATATACAATTCACATTTTGCCGCGTCACGCTCGGAACAGTCGGCAAGTTTTCCGGGTAAAGACCAGCCGTCCAAAGCGCCTTTGCGCCTTGTAAGCTCCCGGGCTTTCCTCGCCGCTTCTCTGGCCTGCGAGGCGATGCAGGCTTTTTCCAGTATTCTTTTTCCGGCTCCGGGATTTTCTTCAAAAAAAGCGGAAAGATCTTCGTTAAGTATGGACTCGACGATACCCTTCACTTCAGAGTTCCCGAGTTTCATTTTGGTCTGCCCTTCAAACTGGGGATCAGCTATTTTTACGGAGATGACCGCGGTGAGGCCCTCGCGCATGTCGTCACCCAGGAGCGTTTCGCTGTCACTTTTTAAAAGGCCTTTTTTTCTGGCATAATCATTACCGACCCGGGTTAAGCCTGTTTTAAGCCCGATAAGATGTGTTCCGCCTTCATGGGTATTGATGTTATTCACATAAGTTAAAATATTCTCATTATAGCCTTCATTCCATTGCAGCGCGATCTCTATTTCCATCCCTTCTTTTTCTTTATGGATATATATCGGGTTCACATGCAGAGGTTCTTTATTTTTATTCATCGTTTTCACAAATTCAACAATACCGCCGGCATATTCAAACTCGTGGTCCTTGCCGCTTCTTTCATCCTTGATCTTAATATTAATTCCTTTATTTAAGAAAGCCAGTTCGCGCAGCCGGTTGGACAGGGTATCATAGGAATAATTTAAGGTTTCAAAGATCTCTTTATCGGCCAGGAAGGTTATTTTGGTGCCGCGCTTGCCGGTCTTGCCGGTCTTGGCCACATCCTTTACGGGTTTTCCGCGTTTATATTCCTGCATAAAAACTTCCCCGTCCCTGTAAACTTCCACTTCAAGCCATTCCGATAGCGCGTTTACCACGGAAACTCCGACACCGTGAAGGCCGCCGGAAACCTTATAAGAATCTTTATCGAACTTGCCGCCGGCGTGAAGAACCGTCATGACAACTTCCAGGGCGCTTTTTTTCCTGTCTTTTTGCATGTCAACCGGAATACCGCGGCCGTCGTCTATAACAGTCACAGAATTATCCTTATGAATGGCCACCGAGATGCTCTTGCAATGCCCGGCCAGCGCTTCGTCTATTGAGTTATCGACAACTTCGTAGACCAGGTGGTGCAGGCCGTCAATACTTGTGCCTCCGATATACATAGCGGGCCGTCTTCTGACCGCTTCAAGGCCTTCCAGTATGGTTATATTATCTGCGCTATAGTCCCCTTTTCCGGGGTTTTTCTTTTTCTCTTCTTTTGCTTTTGCCACTTATGTTTCCTCCGCTAAAAATCTTTGCGTTTACGACATAGATTTGAAGCTAACTGTCACAGATAAAAGCGTTGTTTGTCTGGCTGCTTTTTCTGAATAATAGTGTATTTTAACATAAAAGTACCCCTTTTGTCACTTGATTTTCGTTGAAAACTGCTGAAAACAAAAGGAAAACAGAAAAATATGGCTGTATATTCCGGCTATTTATTGCGGATAGATCTTATTGTAAAGATCACAACGGAATAGATCGTGGGAATAAGAGCTGTAATAATCAGTATTGTTCCGTTCATCCTCCCGGAAAAGGCGGACTGAATTATTAATGTTTCAATACACATAAAAAGCAAGACAAGAGAAATCTTAAGGTTATATAAAAGCTCTCCCGCGAGTTTATATTGAATTGCGGCATTTGCCTCATTGATCTCTACCGGATAATTAATAATTCGCGGAAAAAACCTTGCTGCCAAAAGGATGTTCCAGATTAAGAAAAGCGTTCCCGGCAGCAGCAACGAAAGAATTAAGAATTCTCCCGGAGAACCAAAGCCATCAGGATTTCCTGCAAGATCAAAATGCATGGGAACCTTTTCCGGAACATATTTTGAAGCAACAAAGACGGCGGTTGCCATAGATAGAATACCCAGAAAAGTAAAAATATCGATGAACAGGTGTTTGCGGGAGTAAGGTATTTTAATTTTTGGCCTGTCATTTTTGAACATTTAAATCCTCTTTTTGATGGCGGGGTGCATCCGGGATCCCTCATTGCCATGCAAAAGCGTACTGAAAGAACGCTTATTACCTGATCTTGAACGCTATATCTTTTACCTTCTTTACTCCCAGTTTTTCGTTAAGCTTCTTTATGAGCTCTTTTTTCATGAATTTTAATTCAGTCATCCAGGTGGAGGAGTCTGCTTCGATAGTTAAGACGCCCTGATTGAAATACTTTGGCGAGGCGTGTTTGGCGATGTTGGCTCCGACTATTTCGGGCCAGAGCAGATAGATGGAATATTCTTTAACCTTGTCAAAAGCCGTGCTTTTCTTTGCATAGAGCGTGCTCTCGTTCTGCGCGCTGGTCACGGCAATATGTTTCAGCGCTTTCTGGAGTATCTGTCCTATGCCGGTTAAGGGTTTTTTAATTCTTGCCATCCACTATCACCTTTCCTTCCTCAATTTTGAGCAAAACATAATCTGAAAAATATTTTGTGAAGTTCTTATCTTCGGTGCCGGCCAAAAAAACCTGCGCCATACCGTTAAAAACAGAAAGGATCGCCGTCCTTCTATTTTCATCCAGGTCGAAAAATATATCATCAATAAGGACCACGGGTTCTTCCCCCGTCCTTTCTTTCATAAGCATATATTCCGCAAGCTTCAGATTAATTATTATGGATCTCTGCTGGCCTTCCGAGGAAAAATATTTTGCATCCCGGCCATTCAGCATAAAGATGACATCGTCCCGGTGGGGCCCGACCAGGGAAGCCCTGCGTATTATTTCTTTTTCCTGCATAACGTTTATTTTTTCTTCAAAATTTTTTGCCGCATCTCCGGCCGTTTCAAAAGAACATTTATAGGAAATTTCCACATTTTCCCTGCCGCCGGATATTTTTGCCTGCAGGCCTTTTAGGCGCCCTTTCAGGTCCTCGAGCGCTTCCAGTCTTGCCTTTACTATCCGGGTGCCTGTCTCTACAAGCTGGGTGTTCCAAACCGGCAGCATTTTTTTGTCGGCCCTGCCTTCATTGATCTGAAAAAGAAGTTTGTTTTTCTGAGATAAAACCTGATGATATCTTGACAGGTCGCTTAAATATGGCCGGCTTATCTGGGAAATAAGGATATTGAGATTCCGTCTTCTTTCCACGGGTGATCTTTTTATTAGATCTATATCCTCGGGAGAAAATTTAACTATCTGCAATTCTCCGATATACTCATTCTTCTTAGAGACCGGATTTTCATTCACCCGCACCAGGGTATCTTTTCCCAGGCCGTAAAAGGCTTCGAGTGTTTTGAAGAGGCCGTTTTTTTCAATCCTGCATCTAAGAGAAAAATATTCCTCATCTATCGCGATAAGATCGTTCAAGGTTTTCATGCGGTTTGAGGAAAGTGTGGATAAGTAGAATATACCTTCGAGAAAGTTGGTCTTGCCCTGGGCATTTCCGCCGGTTATAAGGTTAACCCTTTTTAACCCGTTAATTTCCGCGTCTTTGATGTTCCTGAAGTTCTTGACGCTTATTGACCGGATCTCCATGGAGAGGTATCAGATCCGGACAGGCATTATTATATAAAGGTAGTTTTCCGCGCCCGGAGCCCTTACCAGGCCTGCAGACATTGTGTCTCTAAGCTGGATCTCCACCTCTTCGGTACCGACAACTTTCAAAACATCGGCGACATACTTCGCGTTGAACGCGATGGTCATCTCTTCGCCTTTATAATCCGCCGCTACTTCTTCTTCCGCTTCGCCCACATCCGCGGTGGTGGCATTTATCAGAAGTTTTCCTTCCGAGGCCTTGATCTTTATGGCGCTGGCTTTATCGATGGCCAAAAGCGAAACCCTCTTCACGGCCTTGGTAAGAATTTCCGTATTAACTTTAACTTTTTTATCAAAGATCCGGTTAATTATCTGTTCATAGCTCGGATACTGGCCGTCAATAAGCCGCGAGGTAATTACCAGATTGTCAAACTTGAAAGTTATCTGATTTTCATAAACAAGCACTTCGACGTTATCTTCATCTTCTTTCAGAAATTTTTGCAGTTCATTTAAAACTTTTGTAGGAATAATTATTTTAGTATTTTCTGTTTTACCTACCGCGCTTTTAATAAAAGCCAGGCGGTGCCCGTCGGTTCCCACCATTTTCATTTCGTTATTTTCCACGACCAAAAGAACGCCGGTAAGAATTTTTCTGGTATCATCCAGGGATACCGCAAAAATAGTTTTCTTGATCATTTCTTTAAGTAAAGCTTTATTAACTTTGAAATTCACTGTTTCCTTTTTTTGCTCAAGCAGCGGCGGATATTCAGATTTAGGTAGACCCATTATTTTATAAATGATCTTTTCGCATTTAACGGTAATATTATTTTTTTCATTCACATCTATTGTAATATCCGAATCCGGCAGCTCTCGCACGATATCAATAAATTTCTTTGCCGGTATGGTTATAGCTCCGCCGTCAATAATATTTATATTTTCTGAAACAGAACACTTTATTGTTAATTCAAGATCGGTAGCTGTTAAATGAAGTTTATTTTCTATGGTTTCAATAAGAAAGTTATTTAAGACAGGAAGAGTTGTTTTAACACCGACAGCGCCTTCAATTTTCTGCAAATTATCAAGCAGCTCATTTTTTTTGCATGATATTTTCATTCTTCAATCCCCCCATTTCTTTTTCTATTATCTAAGATGGTTTAATTATACATAAATACAATTCATATTACAATATTAAGATTAACTGCTTCTTTTAATAGTAAATATTTTTGAAAGTATTACAAAATATAGTTGAAAATATAAATAAATAGACACAGAAATGTTTCACTATATATATTTAGTTATACCTTATAAAGATAGTAGCAGTAGTAGTAGAGGCAGTGGATATGTGAATAGGTCTTAAAGTTGTTATTAAAACAGTAAAACACCTGTTGGTAATTATGTTAATTAAAATGTGGACGAGTGTGGATCATGTGGATAACTCCGCGTAATTCATCTGTGGATAAGTTATCAACCAATAATATGAACAGAATGTGGGTAAATGTTTATTCTTTTCCGGCTGTAAATAAATATATTTAAGCTCAGGAGAATGAAGGAAGATTGGCCCGAACAAAAACGTAAAGCAGGGTTCAGTTCATATTTGTTTTGCGAGTTCCTGTATTTCTTTTAATTCCTGGCTTAAAACGAGATCGGTCTGGATCTTCGCGGCAATAGTGTCATAGGCGTGAATAACCGTAGAATGATCACGCCCGCCGAAATTCTGGCCGATCTCAGGAAGCGACATGTCCGTAAGTTCGCGTGTCAGATACATTGCCACCTGTCTCGCGAAGGCCGCCGGCTGGGTGCGTTTTTTAGTGACCATGTCCGAAGGTTTCAATTTATAATATTTTACTACGGCTTCTTTTATATCTTCGATAGTTATCTTTCTTTCCAGAGCGGCAGGTGTCACATCTTTTAAGCATTCTTTAACCAGGTCCAAAGTTATTTTTGCTTTTGTGATGGAAGAAAAAGCTATAACTTTAGTAAAATAACCGCCGAGTTTTCTAATGTCATGCTGCTCCATATTTGAAATATACAGGCAGATTTCATCGGAGAGATAAACTTTTTCTATCTCCGCCTTCTTTTTTAAAATAGCAACGCGAAGCTCTATGCTCGGTGATCCGATATCGGCAATAAGCCCCATCTCAAATCTTGATTTTAATCTTTCCTCTATTTTTAATTCCTGAGGTTTTGAATCTGAAGTTGCAAGTATTTGCCTGTTGGCCGAATAAAGGACGTTGAAGGTATGGAAAAATTCTTCCTGCATCGCCTCTTTTCCCTGCAAAAACTGGATATCATCTATCATGAGAAGATCTACATAACGGAATTTATTCCGGAAGTCATTTATTTTCCCGCTGGTTATTGCCGCAACCATTTCATTTAAAAATTGTTCGGAGGTAAGGTAGGCGATCTTAAGAGAAGGATCGGAATTTCTTATCGCATTGCCTATGGCATGAAGCAGGTGGGTTTTCCCCAGCCCCACCCCTCCGTAGATAAAGACCGGATTATAGGATTTTGCCGGTGCTTCAGAAACAGCAACACAGGCCCCGTGCGCAAATCTGTTAGAATCCCCTACTATAAAGTTATCAAAAATAAGTTTTGGATCCAGCGGCAAACCGTTTATGGTGCTGGCGGTAAATTTTTTTTCCCGCGCGGGAAGAGTATTTCCTGTTTCAAGAAGGACGGGTTCCTGTTTTGTTTCAGAAACAACTATATTAATAGCCACGTCTTTATTTTCGATCATTTTGATACTTTCCAATATTAATGCTTTGTGCGACTTTTCTATCCAATCTTTTGAAAACTTATTAGGTACTTCAATGGTTAAAACGGAGGTACTTGAGTCATAAGTTAACGGCTTAATTATGCTAAACCACGTATCATAAGCCTGTTTAGTTGTCTTTGTTTTAATGATTTCCAGTGCCATGTTCCATAATGAAACATCTATCACGTTCTATTTCCCCTTATATAATAATATATTTATCATATTTTACTTATAAATACGCAGGTATTGCAGTTATTAAAGAATTATCAACATATTTATCCACAATGTTAATATCACTAAAACGTGTTATTATCAAAGCATTTAAAAAGTTATCCACAGGTACAATTAGTGGTATTATTTGTAAAAGTTATCCACAACCTATTGTGGTGGACTTTCCCCTAAATACAAAGACAGGCTCGAGGCCTGTCTTTTATATTTCTCTTAAAAAATATGTTTTGAACACAGAAAAAAATAAGTTGCAAGAGAAGTAAATCATATACCAGTCTTAGAAAAATGTCAAGAGATATCTTAATTGGAATTTATAAATTTGTTGCCGAAAAAATTCCCGCCCTGCATAAGGTTTGACAAAGAGGCAGGGCTGTGATATATTTAGAAAACGAGGAAAGAAAATATTACATGGAGGTCACTTTAAATGGTTAAACGGACATTGCAGCCGCACAACAGAAAGAGAAAAAGAACACACGGTTTTTTAAAGAAAATGAGAAGAGTTGGCGGGAGAAAATTACTTTCCAGGCGCAGAGCAAAAGGTAGAAAAGCCTTAATTAATAAATGATAGATTCGCTAAAGACTATCGAAGTAAAGGTGTTATTTGATACAGGCAGGAGAATAAGAGGAGCAGAGTTTTCTTTGATAATAGGAGAGAGTGACGGCGGCCCTTTCAGGTTCGCCGTTATTCCCGCAGGAGCCAAAAAAGCCCACCAAAGAAACGCAATAAGAAGAAAAGTAAGAACAGCAGTGCGGTCCTTCCGCCAGCAGTTACCGGTAAAAAAAACCTGCGCGCTCATCACTTCAAAAAAAATACTTTTAAAAACCGGGGAAGAAGTAAAGCTCATTGTCGGGCGGATCTTAAAAGAAAACGGCCTTTTATAAAAAAATGAAAACCTTTCTGATCTTTTTAATTCGTTGCTATAAAAAGGGCATCTCTATATATTTGCCTCCGTCCTGCCGGTTTACCCCGTCCTGTTCCGAATATGCCGTGGAAGCGCTGAACCGTTTTGGCGTTTTCAGAGGGGGCTGGCTGGCGGTAAAAAGGATATGTAAATGCCATCCGTTCCATAAAGGCGGAGCGGATCCGGTTCCCCTGAAAATCCATAAAGGCCCGTAAAGGTAAAAAATCCGGGGAAATGGAACTTTTAAACGGCAGAAAGGGTCTAACAGGTAGTCAGGGCAGGCAGAAGAATAATTTTATCAAGGAGAAGATATGGGTAAAAAAACCGGAGTAGTTTGCTTGGTCTTAGCAGTTGCAATATCTTGGGCGGGTATTTTTGGCTGTACCAGGAAAAAGCCGGAAAGATTTGAGGAAAAACTCGGGCAAATGATAGATAAAATATCCGCATCGCTTGATCTTACGGAAAAACAGAAAGAGGTTACCGCGGTGATTAAAAAAGAAATATTGAAAAGAAATGAAGATAAAAAAATTCTTGGACCTGCCGAGATGAAAGAACTCGAAGAAGCTTTTAAAAAACAGATCGAAGGGGAAAAATTTAATGAAGCGGAGCTTAATAAATTAATGGATGCGCAGGTTTCCAGAAGGGAAGAAATGCGGAAGTTTATGATAAGCGAACTGGCAAAGTTTCACGCGATATTGACACCGGCGCAAAGAATAAAGCTTACAGAGATACTGAAAGAGCTGCGGCCCGGGTTCAGGCGGGACCGCAAGGACGGAGCTCCCCGCGGAGAAGGCCCGGGGCCCCGCAAATAATGCAGATAAGCGAAGAACAATTTGCCCGCATAGTTGAAGAAACAAAAGGGATCGTATTGTCGGCGGTTAAAACGCACCTGTTTGATCATTACGCGCATGCGGTTGACGATGTTGTTCAGGAAACCTACCTGCGGGCCTATAAAAGTTTGGTTAATGAAAAATTCCGGAATAGATCTAAGCTCGGGACCTGGCTCTATGTTATCGCCAAAAATGAAGCCATAAGAATGAACGGAAAATTAAAAAGAGAAGAACAAAAAAGAGAAGGTTTTACGTTATTCTTAAGAAATGAGCCGGCCGTACCCGCAGGCGAAGAAAATGAAAAATATGATTTTTATGAAATAATGAAAAAGATCGGCCGGCTGCCGGTAAAGTACAGAACTATTATCATGATGCATTATGACGGAATAAACGAAGTCGAAATAGCGGCTAGATTATTAATTCCCCCGGGGACCGTAAAATCAAGATTGCACCGGGGAAGAAAAATGATCTACGCCTTAATGAATAAAAAGGGGGTGGGAGGTAATGACCAGATTTGAAGAAATGATCAAGGAAAGGGCCGGCAGTAAAATATGGAGCAGTGAAATAGCCCGTAAAGTGTTGAACAAACAAGCGTCCAGGCTTAAAAAGCTCCGCCTGATATATTCCGCCGCAGCTTCAATAGCGGTCATAGCCGGTGCGGGCTTGTTTTATCAAATTAATCAAAAGCCTTCGTTAAAAAGCAGTTTTGATTACGTGCTGTCCGAAACAATTTCCGGCTCAGGCGAGAATACGGTTATTTCCAGTGAAATGGATAGTAAAATTATTCAATACTGTATGAATACAAAGTAACGAAGTTAAATGGAACGAATCTGCAGGCCGGGTGGTCTAATAGTTAAAGAAAAAGAGACATAAACCGTTTTTTTGTACGGTCCGTCAAAAAGGATAAAAATAGCTGGAAAAGGGAGGAATACTATGAAAATGCAGAAGATTTTGACTGGAGGAGTGGTATGTTTCAGTTTGATATTTTCCGGAGTACTGCTGGCTGAAGACGGCCAGAAACCCGAGGGAGGGCAGAGACAGGGGGACCGGCCGGGCGGGCAGAGAAATATGGAGATAAAGACGAATTGCCCCGATTGCCAGAGTATCGTGGATGAGATCAAGGCCAAGGTGGAGGAAATGAAAAAACTCCGCGAGGAAGAACAGGCAAAACTTGAAGAATTGAAAAAGACGGATCCCAAGAAATATGATGAACTTATGGCCAAGAGAGACTCCAATAGAAAAGAGATGGAAGCTAAAATGAAGGATGCGGCTGCCAAAAGAGAAAATGCCGGGGGAAAAGAAGGCGGAAATCCGGACAACAAAGACAATGCCAGGCAAAAAGGCCCGAGAGGCCCGATGAACCTTACACCGGAACAGCTGGAAAAAATGAAAATAGAAAATCCTGAAATGTACAAGGCATATGTTGAAAGAGAAAAAATATTTAAGGCGGTAAGAGAGCTGCGCGATAAATTGAAAACTTGCGAGGAAAACTGCAAGAGTAAATAACTATCCGGGATAGGCCTTCGCCGGGAAACCGGCGGAGGCTGTTTCTTCTTGCCCCAATAAAGACCGCCATTGACAGAAAACAGGGAATAAAGTATGATAATAAGTATGAAAAGTATGAAAAATCATACTTTGACACAGCGGAGGAAAGCTCATGTCTATGTTATTTCGCAATAAAATATACGGATCCGCGAAAGTCGGCGCAAGAGGACAGGTAGTGATACCGGCGGAACTTCGGGAAAAACTTGAGATAAAGCCCAATGAAAAGTTGATGGTCATGGCAAGCGAAGAAAGAAAAACAGTTACTTTTATGCCGGTGGAAGAACTTAATAAAATGCTTGAACATACTTCGCGGGCTTTAAATATCTTTGAAAAAAGCGTACCTAAAGAAAAAAAAAGGAAGTAATTATGCTGCTGAATAAAATAATAACGGCTCTTATTGTTCCGGCAATACTGTTTGCGGAGAACACGGTTTTATCGTGGGAGGACTGCGTAAAGGAAGCTTTTGCCGGTAACTCCGATCTGAAATCTGCCAGGGAAAAAATATTTCAAGCGGAACAAGACCTGCTGGTAACGCAAAGCGGAGGAGCGCTGCAGGTAAGCGCAGGCTTAAATGAAAATAATTCTTTTCCTTTGACCACGGGAACTTATAGTGCTTCCAGCGGGTACAGTTTGTCGGGTACGTACCGGCTTTATGACGGAAATCAATATTATTTTGATGTAGCTGCGGCCAAAGAAAAGGTTAATGCGGCAAAATTTGCTTATGAAATGGTCTCTGCGTCAGTCAGAAATAATTTAAGAGCGGCCTTTATAGATCTTTTCAACGCGCAGGAACTAATAAGTATCACCGAGGATATAAAGAATAGCAGAAAAGAAAACTATGACATGGTAAAATTAAGCTATGATGCCGGGATGGAACACAAAGGTTCCGTGCTTCTTGCGGAAGCTAATTATCTTCAGTCCGATTACGAGGTGACAGCGGCCAAAAGAAACCTCAAACTTTCTTCTGCAAAACTAATGAGGCAATTGGGCAGAAAAATTGAGAATCCGGCCAAAGTAACCTCAGGGTTTGAGTTAAAGTATGATTTGAAAGAAATACCTGATATGAAAAAACTTGTGCAAGCAAATCCTTCTTATAGGCAGAATCAGGCCCAAAAAGCCGCTGCTGATCTTAATCTTCAATCCGCGCGGACAGCATTTTCCCCTCAAATCTCTTTAAACGGCAGCGCGGGAAAAAGTGTCTCCAACTTTTCCTGGACGACTCCGGATTTGTCTGCGGGAATAAGCCTTTCCCTGCCGCTTGTTGACGGAGGGCTGCGCGCCGCGCAGGTAGATAAGGCAACCTCCTTAAGTTTACAAGCGGATATAACTCTATTTATCGCTGCATATGATCTGGAAGTCAGTCTGCTTAACTCCTGGATAAGTTTTCAGAACGCGTTTGATCAGATTGGTGTAAGGAAAAAATTCCTGGAGGCCACCAAAGAAAGAGCAGAAATAGCAGAAGTACAATATTCCAATGGTTTAATAAATTTTGATAACTTTACCATAATAGAGGATGATCTTGTAAATGCGAAGAAAGCTCTTTTAAACGCGCAAATAAATTATTTAAACGCGGAAAATTCCTGGCTTAACGCCAAAGGTGCCGCCTTAAAGTAAGCATAGCTTTATCAAGTGAAAGGATATTGTGCTGCATTGGCATAGCAAAATTAATTTATAAATGAATGGAGGATTTAATGAAGAAAATTATAATAATCACATTGGTTGTTCTTTTGCTTGGCGGCGGGGCGGCGTATTATTTTTTGATGAAAAAAACCGCAACAACGAAAAGCGAGATAAAGATAGTTTCACCGGTACTTGGCAAGATCGAGGTCCTTATTTCAACTACCGGGAATGTGCAGCCAAAAAACAGAGTGGCAATGAAGCCGACCGTGGACGGGCGTATCGATAGTATTCTGGTGGAAGAGGGAGCTAAAGTAAAAAAAGGCCAGGTACTTGCCTTGCTGAGCTCGACAGAAAGGACTATTGTCCTTGATGCAGCAAGAAATCAAGGGCCCAAGGTAATAAAGCATTGGGAAGAAGTCTATAAACAAACTCCAATAATTGCCCAGATAGACGGGGAAGTTATAGTAAGAAATGTCGAGCCAGGCCAGTCCATAACCCAGGCAACTGCGGTTCTGGTGCTTTCTGACAGGCTGATTGTAGATGCCAAAGTGGATGAGACCGATATAGGCAAGGTAGAAGTGGGAATGGAAGCAAATATTTCCCTGGATGCCTACCCGGATGTAAAAGAAAAGGGAGTGGTGAATCACATTTCCTACGAGTCCACACTGGTCAACAATGTGACCACTTATGATGTAGAAATTAAACCCAATAAGATACCCTCGGTGTTCCGTTCCGGTATGAGCGCCAATATAGACATTATACAAAACAGAAAAAAAGATATTTTGGTCCTTCCTCTTGCCGCGATAAGAAATGACAGTAAGAGCAGCCGGGGAAACAGGACCGGCTCAGGCGGCAGTTCCGGCCAACGCGAAGCCAGGACAACAAATAATTCCGGCGGCAGCGACAATTATGTAATGGTTCAAAAAGAAGGTGTCGCGGAACCTGTTAAAGTAATAGTAAAAACAGGAATTGCGGATGCAGCAAATATTGAAATTATTGATGGTGTCGGCCCGGAGGATAAAATTATTATTGAATCAAAGAAATTCTCTTTGACGGCCGGCGCGCCGGGAAACAGCCCGTTTATGCCTGCAAGACCGGCGCCGGGAACGGGCGGCGGTGGCGGCGCTACAAGGCCTGCAGGAAGGTAGTTTTGGGTGCTAGATAGTTGTTCCCAAATAACGAGATCTCGTCAAAAAAAGACATATATAAGGAAACAAGGCAAAGTTAAAGGATAAAACTGGTGATAGAACTAAAAAATGTCAGTAAAACATACCAGATGGGCGACATTACTGTTCAGGCGCTCAAAGATGTTTCGCTTAAAATAGAACAGGGGGAGTTTGTTGCCATAATCGGGGCTTCAGGTTCAGGGAAGTCAACACTTATGCATATCCTGGGCTTTTTAGACCGGCCGGATTCCGGCTCCTATACCGTCTTTGGTGAGGATGTGGCAAAATTAAAAGATGATAAACTTGCGATACTTAGGAGCAATGTTGCGGGCTTTGTTTTTCAGCAATTTTTTCTGTTGCCCAGAACCTCTGCGATTGAAAATGTGGAACTTCCTCTTATTTATGCGGGAAAAAAAGACTTAAAAGCAAAGGCGCATGAAAAACTGGAGCAGGTGGAACTTTCCGCCAGGGAAAATCACACACCTAATGAACTTTCAGGCGGGCAGCAGCAGAGGGTTGCTATCGCCAGGGCGCTGGTCAATGATCCACTGGTTATCTTTGCGGATGAACCTACCGGAAACCTGGACTCAAAAAGCAAAGAAGAAATAATGACTATTTTGGAAGAGCTTAATAAAAAGGGTAAAACAATAGTAATGGTTACCCACGAAAAAGAAATGGCGGAAAGGGCAAAAAGAATAATAACGGTTTTTGACGGAAATATTATTTCTGATATAAAAAGAATAAAAGACGTGAAACTTCCCGAAGGTGAAAGGAAAATGAGCGCCGCCGAACTTTTTGCCAGAAAAGAAACAAGTATTTGGGCGGAACTTTTTATGGACCACCTTCCCCAGGCGCTCAAATCAATTTTTTCCCATAAAATGCGTTCGATGCTTTCCATGCTGGGTATTTTGATCGGCGTGGGCGCTGTTATAGCCATGATGGCCCTGGGGAAAGGAGCACAGCAATCAATGGAAGCGCGCCTGGCCTCCCTTGGTTCAAATTTGCTGATGGTCCTGCCCGGGAGCAGCAATGTCGGAGGAGTTTCACTCGGAGCCGGTGCCGTCACGCGTTTTACCCTCGGTGATTTCGATGCGTTAAGTAAAGCGGGGGGGAATATTAAAGCAGTATCGCCTACGGTAAGCGGCCGGGTTCAGCTGGTGTATGAAAGTAAGAACTGGAATTCAAGGGCGCAGGGTGTAGGGGTGCTTTACTCTGAGATCCGCGCGGCAAAACCGGAGTTCGGCAGGTTCTTCACAGAGGAAGAGGTAAAAACTCGCGCCATGGTCGCGGTGGTGGGAACAACGGTTGTCAGCCAGCTTTTCGGCAATTCGGATCCCGTGGGAAAAACTATAAAGGTCAACAGGAAAAATTTCAACATTATCGGCGTCCTTCCCCAGAAGGGCTCTACCGGTTTTCAGGACCAGGATGATGTAATTGTTGTGCCCGTGACCACGGCAATGTACCGTTTGCTCGGAAGAGTATATGTTGATTCCATAGATGTTGAAGCGGACAGCCTGGATGTTATGGCGGATGCTTCAAAACAGATAAGCCAGATCATAATCGCGAAGCATGACCTTACTGCGAAAAATATAGATTCTTTTCAGATAAGGAATATGGAAGATATACAAAATACCATGAAAAGCATGACCAATACTATGAGCATGCTGCTTGGAAGCATTGCAGCTATCTCTCTATTGGTCGGGGGCATCGGTATTATGAACATCATGCTGGTATCGGTTACCGAGCGGACGAAAGAGATCGGCCTTAGAAAAGCCATAGGCGCCCAGGAAAAGGATATTATGATGCAATTTTTGATAGAAGCCATAGTTATGACCTTTGGCGGCGGTGTTATCGGAATAATTTTTGGCGTAATTATTGCTTTCGGGATTTCAACATTTTCCGGCTGGAATATAGTTATCACCACCTGGTCAATAATTCTTTCCACTTTATTTTCTGCGTCAATCGGCCTTATTTTTGGGCTCTTTCCGGCGAGAAAAGCCGCAAAACTAAACCCCATAGAAGCTCTCAGGTTTGAATAAGGGGCATGCGCCCTGATTTCACGGATTTTAAAATAGATGACACAGATGTTGTCGACTTAGATAAGGCAGCCTTTCAAAGACTAGAACATTCCTGTTTTACTCTAAAAACGTTATAAACTATACAAACTTTATGAACGGGCTTGTATTCACAAGCCATTTAGAGTATCATAGAACGCTGTAATATTTAACGGTGTTACTATATAATGTATTGGATATTGGGATTGTAACCATAAAATTGCAAACCAAAAACTTTTTGAGGAGAATTACAATGGGTAAAGAAGGAAAAAGATTAATACTGGCGGCGGCGCTCTCTTTTGTCGTGCTGATCAGCTTTCAGATGCTTACTGCCAGATCCCAAAAACAAACGGTTCCAGCGGCTGTTTCCGCGATAAAAGCGGAAGTTACTCCGGAAGCCAGGCCGGCAGCGCCGGTTTTGCAAAAACCGGAAGAAAGAAAAGAAATCCTGCCCAAAGAAACCCTTAAAGGCGAGGAAATCCTGGTTGAAACACCCTATGCGTTTGTTAAATTCGATACTGCCGGCGGGCGTATTAAAAGCTGGGTCTTGAAAGAATATATGGAGAACGGGAAAAATGTTAATATTATATGGAACAGCGAACTCAATACGTTTCCCGGAACGCTGGAGATACCTTCCCTTAAATTTTACGACCGGGTGCTTTATACCGCGAAACAGACCGGGACAGTTATGGAGTTTACGGTTACGGTAAAAAATATTGCGGAAATAAAAAAAGTTTACACTTTCAGAAAAGATAATTTTGCCTGTGATATTTCACTCTTTATCAAATCCTTAAATAAAGATGTACGGAGAGTTCCGGACGCGAAGCTGTTCCTCGGGGTTGGAGTGAATAATCATTTCATTTATCTTCCCGGAGAAACACGGATACCGGAAGAAGCTTTATCCGAAATAAAGGACAAGGTCGTACCTTTTTCGCACATGTATTACCTGGATGAAAAACTCATAAAAAATTCTTTTGCCTATGATAAAAGAACAAATGCAGACGGTTCCTTTGAAATGTTCCTGAAAACCGGGCCAAAAGAAACCGATAAAGGCGCGCTTTCCTGGATAGGCATGAAAGACAAATACTATTTGTCGGCCTTTCTCGTAAAACCGGAAAACGGTTACAGGGGCTATGAACATGCAGTCCTGTATACTCCCGAGGTCAAGCTCTCGACAGCGAATGAAGCAAAAGGGAAAAAAGCCTATAAAGTTCCTTACATCATGCCCCTGGTTGCTCTTCTACTCCCGGAATTTGACGCGGAAAAAGGAACGGCGCAGGACGTAACACTCTATGCCGGTCCGCTGGTTTATGAAAATCTAAAAATGTTCGGCTCCGGGCTGCATCGCGCCATGGAGATGGGCTGGACCTGGTTCTCCTGGCTTGCCATCTGGATGCTGGTAATCTTAAAATGGCTATTTGGGATCTGCAAAAATTGGGGCCTGGCTATAATTCTTCTTACGATATTGGTCAAAATAATCACCTGGTGGCCCACTCAAAAAAGTTACATTGCCATGAAAAAAATGCAGGAAGTTCAACCGGAAATAAACGCGCTTCGCGAGCGTTATAAAGATAATCCGCAGAAACAGACGGAAGAGACCATGAAGCTTTACAAAGATAAAAAGGTTAATCCTTTAGGCGGCTGCCTGCCCATGCTGCTTCAAATCCCTATTTTTGTGGCGCTTTACGCTGTTTTGGCCAACGCAATAGAATTAAAAAATGCGTCTTTTCTTATCTGGAAGGACCTGTCAATAAAAGATCCGTATTTTATTCTTATCGCAATAATGATAATCACCATGATAATACAGCAAAAGATGACCCCCTCGGCAGACGCGCAACAGGCGAAAATGATGATGTGGATGATGCCTATTATGTTCGCTATTTTTTTCTGGTCGCTTCCCGCGGGCGTTATTCTCTACTGGGTCGTGCAAAATATTCTCTCTATCGCTCAGCAATTGATTGTAAATAAGAGAACAACCCCGGCCTAAAAAAAGCATGAATATGAAGACTATTACATATGTTCTGATAATAGCCATAGTCTTCCCGGTTATGTTTTTTGCGGAGAAAAAGCAGTTCCCGCGGGCCGAAAATTTGCCTGTACAGAAAGATAAACCTGATGTTCCCGTGCCGGAAGCTGAAGAGATAACCTCCGAAACCTTGCTCCCGGCAGAAGAAGCGGCGGCTCAAAAGCAGGAAGAAAAAGAAAAAAAGTATTGTGAAAAATTGGCCTTAAAAATACTTGAAAAAGATGCGGATACCGGGGAAATGCCCGAGGCGGGTTTCTCGGTAAACATAAAAAACGGAAATCTGGAAAAACTTCTGGGGCTGGGCGGAAACGTAAATAAATATATCTACGGCCTGCTTAAAACGGCAAAAAGCGGTTACATCAAAGAAAGAATAATCAGGGAAATTGCGGGAGCCCCGGATCCTGATGAGTTTGCCGCAGAAAATCTTTTGCCCCTGATAAAAGATAAAAGTTCGCAAGTCAGGCTATTGACCGCAAGAATTCTGGGCGAGCGCGGAAATTCAAAGGCCATACCCCGTCTTAACTCCCTGCTTTACGATCCCTATACTTTAAGAAAGGATGTGTATCCTGTGCGCCTGGCTGCCAGGGAAGCAATAGAACTGATCAAACTTCGCGAGGAAGCCGCCTTGCTTGAGCCCGGCAAACGCGCAAGCAAATGGATACGGAGCATCAAAGAAAAAGCGGCGGCCAGGCAGGATTATTTTTGCGAGCAGGCGGTAAAAGAACTCTGTCGTATTTCCAGGGAGCCGGAAAGCGGCGAAATAAAAGAAGAGCTCTGGCAGGAACTTAATGCTGCGGGGGAAGTCCGGGGAAAAAAAACACTGGTTAATAATAAAATATTCGGGTATTTGCTTTTTGCCCTGGCTGCGCTGAAAGACGAAAGAGCCCTGCCGCTTATTGAAAATGCTTATAAAGAGGTTTCACTTGAGAATATGGCCGCGCGTTCTGCCGGTGCTTTTTCAGCCGGGTACGCGCTTGATCTGCTTTTAAGCGAACCGGCCGGCAGCGGGAAGGCCGGAGTTTTGTTCAATACACTCAAGGCCGGGCTGGAGCAAAAGACTGACGTCGAAATACCGGAGGTTAAGGGCCCGAAAGCCGGTGCGGAAGACCTTAATAAATACTACGCCCTGATAAAAAAGAAACTTCTTTTTAAAAGAGACCCTGAGGCCTATAAAGACGCGGCAAAGATATTCTGCTTCGGATTGAATGATTACCAAAGCGCGCTCGAATATCTTTCGCTCTATGAAAAAAGCCAAAAACCGGAAAACTCAACCGGCGAAGAAGCCTATTTTGAATTCTTTTCCGGCTGCCTGGCCGGAACCGGTAACTTTAAAAGGGCCCGGGAAATTTCTTTTGCAATGGATCTGCGGGTATATCTTTTTAATCTTCAATTTTTAGACCTGCTTAATATAAAGGAGGCCGCGCAGAAGAAAAAAACATTCAGGACCGTATATTATACCGCCGGGGCCTTTTTTGAATTAAAAGCTTATTATAAAGCGGCTAAAGCCTATAAAGAACTTTTAACGCTGGCCGAAGACAATTCAGAGTTGACCCGGGATGATATTAAAAAAAAGATAATTGCCTGTGAAGAAAATTACGGAGAGCAGCTTGCGGATACGTTAACCGGCCTTGAACCGGAAGTTCCTGAAAACCTAAAGCTGGAGATAACCGCGGACAGGAAGGAATACAAAATCGGCCAAAAAATCAAGGTGAAACTGTTATTAAAAAATACCGGAACAGAATCCGCAAACGGAGTTAATGACCGGGACGGGAATCTGGGTTTTGATCTTATCATTTTAAAAGACGGTATTATGCTAAAGCGGCTGAAGAACGACCTTTCAAAAATATCTGAAACGGAGGCTCTGGAAGCCGGCTTGTTTATTATAGATGCCGGAAGCGGTTTTGAGTCTGAAATAGCCGCCCTTTCTGCGGCTGAAAACAGGGAGGAAACCGAGCTTATGCTGGCTGTTTCCTATGCTCCGGCACCGGCCCTTAACGGGTACGAAAAAGGCTGGATAGAATATCCGGTTATTTCCAATGAACTTAAGATCAGGGTCAAAAAGTAGCCTCTTATGAAAACTATTAAAGAAGACACAATTGCCGCCATATCAACGCCTCCGGGTGAAAGCGGTATTTCTATTGTCCGGCTTTCCGGAAAAGACGCGGTAAAGATCGCAAAAAAAATATTTAGTTCCCGGAAAGAAAAAGATCTGGAAAAAGTACCCTCCTTTTCCTCTCATTTTGGCCATATTGTAGACCCCAAAAGCAAAGAGATCATAGATGAAGTTATTGCGGGAGTCATGAGAGCGCCCGCTACTTATACCAGAGAAGATGTAGTGGAGCTTAATTGCCACGGCGGTCCGGTGCCGGTAAGGCGGACCCTGGAACTGCTCCTGAGCTACGGGGCGCGGCTGGCCGAACCCGGGGAGTTCACCAAAAGAGCTTTTTTAAACGGCAGAATAGACCTGGCGCAGGCCGAAGCCGTTATGGATGTTATAAAAGCGAGGACAGAAGAGGGCCTGAAAGCGGCAGTAAACCAGCTCAAAGGGGGCCTTTCAGCAAAAATTAAGGAAATTGCGGCCGGGCTCACGGAAGCCTGTGTCAGTATCGAAGCCAATATTGAATTTCCCGAAGAGGAAATAGAAACAACCGATCTTAAGGGAGTAAAAAAGGAACTGCTAAGGATACTTAAAGAAATTAATAAATTGATCGCCACAGCAGGATCCGGAAAACTTCTCCGCGAAGGCGTTAAGGCGGCCATAGTGGGACGGCCCAATGTCGGGAAATCGTCGCTTTTAAACGAACTTCTTGAGGAGGAACGCGCGATAGTCACGCATATTCCGGGAACAACAAGGGATATCATAGAGGAAACTATTATTATTGACGGAATTGCTTTTGTACTTACCGACACTGCGGGTATCCGGGCCTCAAAAGATTTTGTGGAAAAAAAGGGCATCGAACGGTCCCTAAGGTCACTTGAAGAAGCTGATCTGCTGCTCGTTATGTTTGACGGCTCTAACGAACTTTCTAAAGAAGACCTCGAAATTATTAAGATGACAAAAGACAAAAAATGTATATTTGTCATAAACAAAACCGACCTTAAACAGAAAATTGATATAAAAGAACTATCCAAAGAAAAAAGTCCGGTAAAGATATCTATTATAAAAAAAGCAGGAATGGAAGAACTTAGGAAAAGAATGATAAAAGCTGTTGTGGAGAAGGGAGCCGAAGGAAAAGAAAATATCATCATCACCAATACCCGTCACAAAGATTGCCTTCAAAAAACCGGCGCGGCCGTCGAAAGAGCCATTGCCTCAATAGACAAAGGCATGTCTGAAGAATTCCCTGCCATAGATGTGCGAGAAGCCCTGGACCATATAGGAAAAATAACCGGACAGGTCTCGACCGAAGATATCCTGAATAAAATATTTTCGGACTTTTGTATAGGGAAATGACCGGTTAGAGCCGGCTCCGCCCGTTTTGTCAGCTTGCGAAAATGTCCGGCCCTTACGGAGCCGTAAAGCGGGTTATTTTATTTTGCTTGACCCGGCAATCTGCGCTATATAGAATGGTGTTATGCGGCATTTGAGAATCTGTCTTTACCTGTTTATAAGCATGTTTCTCGGGGTTTCTTCCATTTTTCCCGCATCTTCGGGGAATACAAAGTTTACCGATGCAATAACGGGGCTCTCTTTTAAAATACCTGCCGGCTGGGAATATCTTGAAAAACAATATCCGCCCATCTTTCTTTCAAATTCCGGCAAAGAAACGCAGGATTTCATTATGCTGGATAAGTATTTCAGGGATGTTCCCGTAGAAGAAGCTTTTGATACGTACCTGGAATATTTGGGAAAGCGCTTTGAGGGCTTTGAACTTTCCGGAAAAAAAGAGCTTTTTATAAAAGAACAAAAATTGATAAAAATATCTTTCACCTTTAAAAAAGAAAAAGAGGGGATTGGTGATGATAAAAACAGCAAAAAAAAGCCAAAAGAAAACGAGGACCCGAAGAAAAGGTATATGATCTTTGTTAAGACCGGCGGCATTATTAATATTGTAACGTTATATAATTACGTAAAGGCACCGCAGGAAATAGAAAAACTTCTGGCTACGCTTATCTCCTCAATTTCTTTTGATGTTCCGCCTAAAGTTCTGCATTCTCTGTTTTCTGCCAAAGACAGCGAAATATATGCGCTTCTTGATAAAAAAAAGTATAAAGAGGCCCTTGTCCTGGCGGATAAGGCCTTGTTAACAAATAAAAACGATGCCCAGCTTCTTATGTTAAAGGCAATAATATTCGCAGATCTCAAAGAAGAGGAAAAAGCTCTGGCGTTTATTGAGGAAGCGTTTAACCAGGGGTACTGTGACATGTCTTCGGTTGTCTGTGAAAAAGCATTTTCTGAGATGGCAAAGAAAGGCCTTCTTAACGGACTGATCAAAAGGAAAAGGGAGCTGGTGAAAAAAGGCCGCGAAGCGCTGCTGGCCAAAGCAAAGAAAGAGCTTGCGAGTTACTTTGAAATAAAGATCCCTGAAACAAATGTAGTGCTTTTTACCGACATAAAGGATAACGCGGTCATTAAGGTGCTGAAAGAAGCCATGGTTACGAGCGCCACCTTTGCTAAGGAGACTCTTAAGATCACGCCCAGCGAGTTCCCCATCCTCTGGATAATGTCGGCGAGCAGAGAAGTGAACCAGGGCCTTATTGGCACCCTTATGGGAACCAGCGGAGGCTTTGAAGGTGTCTATTTAAATGCTTTCGGTATTTTTGTTTCTGACCGGCTGACCGGCTATGGGACTTTTGTTCATGAATATATGCACGCGCTTCATTCCGGGGATCAAAACCTGTATCTGCAAAAACACCCGCGCTGGCTGACAGAAATGCTGGCGACCACCTTTGAGGCCCTTAAATGGAACGTGGTAAAGGAAAGGCCGGAGGTGGATTATAAAAGCGGCCGGCTGGAAACTTTATGCGCGCGGATACGGGCTGGTAAGCATGTGGGTTTCGACAAACTGATTTCGGGCAACGATGGCTGGACAGAGGGGATAGATCTGGATGTATTTTATTCCTCCGTACGGTACCTGGGCTTGTATCTTTACCAGAAGGAACTTCTTGGGGAATTTTACAATGAATATAAAAAAACTTACGAAAAAGACAGAAGCGGAAAAATTGCGCTGGAAAAAGTGACCGGAAAAAAATTAGATGTTTTGGAAAAAGAATGGGAAGAGTGGACGCTGAAGGTGTTTACCGGTAATCCATTTTAGTTGAGCTCCCGGGAAGGAAAATACAACAAGGTTATGTTAACTGTTAAAGAATTGAGCATGCTTGAGTCCGCGCAGAAAATTTTATCTTGAATGGTTTTCTCTTTACAAGCTCTGCTGTTTCTGGTAAAACAAGCTCTTATTAAAGTTATCAACATGCCAGTTAATGAAAAATACCAATAACCGTGAAATACTTAGCCAATAAAAGGGTACAATTAGCTTTTTATTTTAGAAAGTGGATAAAATGTAGATAATGATATGTTTCTGATGTGTATATAGTTGCAATAAATAGCAGATGTCAACTATGAGAAAATATTGAAAAGCATTTAAAAATAAGGATTATTATTAACAGGAAATATATATCAACATAGTTAATAACAATGAATTTTGACTTATAATTAACTGTGGATAACTTGTGGATAAACAAATGAAAAGCGGATACAAACTGGAATACGAAAAAAAGTATGATGTAATAGTGGTTGGAGCAGGTCATGCTGGGGCAGAAGCAGCCCTAGTTGTGGCGCGTTTAGGACTAAAAGCACTCCTTTTTACGATAAATCTTGATAACATTGCCCAAATGTCATGTAATCCTGCCATTGGTGGACTGGCCAAAGGACATCTTGTAAAAGAAATAGATGCGCTTGGCGGAGAAATGGGTAGGATCACTGATAAATCCGGTATTCAATTCAGAATGTTAAACACCAAAAAAGGCCCCGCTGTCCATTCCCTCCGCGCGCAATGTGATAAGAAAATCTACCAAAATGAAATGAAAAAAGTCCTTGAGGAGCAACCCGGGCTTGATGTGAAACAGGGAATAATAGAAAAGATCCTTGTTAAAAATAACAGGGTCTATGGCGTTGCAACACACATGGGTATGGCTTATTTTGGCAAGTCTGTTATCCTTACTCCCGGGACATTTCTTAATGGACTTATTCATATAGGTGAAACCTCATTTCCCGGAGGAAGAAATGGCGAGCTTTCGGCTGAAAAACTCTCATATTGCCTTAAAGAGCTCGGATTCGAGATGGGCAGGCTAAAAACAGGCACAAATCCCCGGGTAAATAGAAACACCATAGATTTTTCGAGATCGAAACCTGTTACCGGCGACAAAATACTTATTCCCTTCTCTGCGGATACAGAGGAATTGAAAATGCCGCAAGTACCCTGCTTTATGGTTTATACGAATGAAGACACCAACGAAACAATCAGAAAAAATATTCACAGGTCTCCGCTTTTTGCGGGAAAGATAAAAGGTGTGGGCCCCAGATATTGTCCTTCCATAGAAGATAAAGTAATGCGCTTCCCGGAAAAAACAAGGCATCAGATATTTATTGAGCCGGAGGGCTTGAACACGCTTGAGATGTATTTGAACGGGCTTTCTTCAAGCCTGCCTGAGGATGTACAACTGCAATTCCTTCGCACTATCCCGGCAATGAAGAATGTGGAGATAATGAGGCCGGCCTATGCCATAGAATATGATTATTGTCCTCCTTACCAGCTTAAACACACCCTGGAAACCAAAAAAATAGAAAATTTATTTTTCGCGGGGCAGATCAACGGGACTTCAGGTTATGAAGAAGCAGCCGCGCAGGGGCTTATTGCCGGAATAAATGCGGCGCTTAAAGTAAAAGGCCGGCCGGAATTTATTTTAACGCGTTTTGACGCGTATATCGGGGTACTGATAGATGACCTGGTAACCAAGGGAACTGCTGAACCCTACAGGATGTTCACCTCCAGGGCCGAATACCGCCTTCTCCTGCGGCAGGACAATGCCGATCTCCGCCTGACAGAAAAAGCGCGGGAACTTGGGCTTATTGCGGATGAACGGTATGAAAAATTTATTGAAAAGAAGAAAATTATTTCCGAAAAACTTATGGAACTAAAAAAGACCTACATATATCCGGATGCGGAAGGAGCAAAATTTTACAAAGAAAAAAGATCTTCAAATGTTAAAGAAAAAATAGCTCTTGCAGAAATATTAAAACGGCCGGAAATAAAATACGTTGATTTCGAAGATATATTGAAGGATAAAGAGGAAAAGCTGTACAGAACCTACCGGGAAGCCGTAGAACAGGCCGAGATCCAGATAAAATACGAGGGCTATATTACCCGGCAGTTAAAGCAAATTGAAAAAGCTGTAAAAAATGAAGATGTCAGGATACCCGCGGAAACAGATTATAAAAAAATCCACGGCCTTTCGGCTGAAGCTGTGGAAAAATTTACAAAAATAAAACCGGAATCCCTGGGTCAGGCTCAGCGTATAGCGGGTATAGCGCCGACAGATGTCAGTGCGGTCATGATATATCTTAGAAAATCCTACTCTTCAAAAAATAATTCAAGAGACCTTTAAATATTTTCCCTCCGCGCCGGACTAAACTGCCCGGGTTTGTGTCTGAAAAGTTTTAAAGCAGACAGAATATATTGTAAACATAAAGGTATTTTGCTACAATACCCGCATGGCATTAACGAATTATATAAAAAAATATGCGAAAGAAATAAAAATAGAGCTTTCTCCGGAAAAAATATCCGACATAGATATTTATATAAGAGAGATCAATGCCTGGAGTAAAAAAGCGGATCTCACCTCAATAAAGGGCGATGAAAATATTTTAGTAAATTTGTTTATTGATGCGTTTACTCTCCTGCCTTATATTAAAGACGGAAAAAAGCTTATTGATATAGGGACCGGGGGCGGTTTTCCCGGCTTGGCGCTTAAGCTATTTTATAGGGACACTAAGGCCACACTTGTAGATTCTTCTTCAAAAAAATGTGTTTTTCTTAAACACATATGCGATCTTTTAAAGTTTAAAGACGTTGAAGTGCTGTGGACCAGGGCAGAAGAACTTGGCAGAGATCCTTTGTATAGAGAGAAATATGATTTTGCCTGCTGCCGGGCTGTTTCATCTTTAAGCACAATTGCTGAACTATGCATACCTTTCGTAAGAATTGGCGGAACTTTTATTGCTTCAAAGGGAAAAGAAAGCGAAGAAATAAAAGAAGCTGAACCTGTTATTGGAATTCTTGGCGGCAAGATTGAAAGAATAGAAAAAGTAAAATATCAATTCTTTAGCGAAGAAAAGAATATAATTATTATTTCAAAAATAAATAATACACCGGAAAAATATCCCAGAAGAAACGGGCTGCCTCAAAAAAGACCTATAAAAATCTGACAAATCCTGCTAGCAGCAAAAACACCAAATATAGTAATATGTTTCACGTGGAACATAAAATAATATTTCTTGACATATTTTTTTCATTCATGTAAAATCTTACAACCTAAACAAATGTTCAGGATAAAAATGGGCAAAGTAATAGCAATAGCAAATCAAAAAGGTGGTGTAGGAAAAACTACTACGGCTGTAAATCTGGCTGCTTCCATTGGCGCAATGGAAAAAAAGACCCTTCTGATAGACATGGATCCCCAGGGTAATGCTACAAGCGGATTTGGAGTGAATCCCTATAGTGTCCAATCTAGCGTATATGATTGCTTGATAAATAATAAAGAAATGAAAGAAGTATTATTAAAAACAGCTATTAATTTTATGGACATTGTTCCGTCCAATATTGATTTGACAGGCGCGGAAATAGAGCTTGTCCCATTAATGGCACGTGAAAATCGTCTAAAAAATGCCATTGCCCCAATTAAAGACACGTATGACTATATATTTGTTGATTGTCCCCCATCATTAGGTCTGTTGACTCTAAATACTTTGACTGCTGCGGACAGCATTCTAATTCCTATTCAATGTGAATACTATGCGTTAGAAGGCGTAAGCAAACTCTTAAATACAATAGAATTGGTCAAAAAGAGTCTAAATGCCGAACTTTCCATTGAGGGAGTGGCACTGACAATGTATGATGGAAGAACTACGCTTGCTCAGCAGGTTAGAGATGAAATATTCAAGCATTTTAAAGAAAAAGTATATAAGACATTTATTCCAAGGAATATTCGTTTGAGCGAGGCCCCGTCTTACGGAAAGCCGATAATTCTCTATGATATCCGGAGTTCTGGCGCTGAGGCCTATATAAATCTTGCAAGAGAGGTGGTTGAAAATGCCGAAAGGTCTAGGCAAGGGATTGGGAGCACTAATTCCGGGCAGTAATACAATAAGTCCGGCTATTGGAAGCACGGTTGATAAAAGTTTTGGTATGGAAATAGCTATTAGTAAAATAAGGCCAAATAAATATCAGCCTAGAAAAGAATTTGATCCTATTGAATTGTCAAATCTTATGGCGTCAATACAGGAAAAAGGCATTATTCAGCCTGTTTCCGTAAGAAAAGTGGGCCCTGATGAATATGAGCTAATATCAGGAGAAAGACGCCTTAGAGCTTCTAAGGAGCTTAATAAAGATACAATTCCGGCAATTATTAGAGATGTAAAAGACGAAGATATGCTGGAATTGGCTCTGATTGAGAATATCCAAAGGGATAACCTGAATCCTATTGAAGAAGCGTCTGCCTATAAACGCTTGCAGGATGAGTTTGGATTAACCCATGAAGAGGTTTCAAAGAAAGTTGGCAAAGAAAGAAGTACGATTACCAATATGCTGCGACTTTTAAATTTACCGTTTAAAATACAGGAATATGTTTCACGTGGAACAATCTCAGTTGGACATGCAAGGGTCTTGCTTGGTGTTGATGAGTTTGATGCCCAGGAAAAACTATGTGAAGCGGTTATCAAGAAAGGTATGTCTGTCCGGCAGGTTGAAAGAATGGCCTCAGATCTTAAAAAGGGCAAAATTAAGGAAATAAAAAAGGCGCAGGATAAGGATGTCCATATTGCAGACGCGGAAAAACAGATGCAATATCTCCTTGGCAGTAAAGTAAGAATAATTGGAAAAAAGAAAGGGAAGATAGTTATTGAATTTTATAGCATGGAAGATTTAAATAGAATATTTGAGCTTATTCAAAATATTGAAAAGAATCAATAAATATGGGCAGGTATTGTCATATTTGTCATTATTTGGCTATTAATTTGGGGATACGATGCTAGTTGCAAATACTATTTATAATTATTTGAATAATCTATACCACTTCTTTAGTTTTATTTATTCCCTTTCTGATAATTTTAATATTAAATCACAATAAATGGGATAGCGCTATTTATTTTTGATATATTTTATACTAAATAGGGCTTAATATATAATATTTACTGGAGAATAATATATTTCATGGAATATAGACAGCTTACTAGTTCAGGAATAAAGGTTTCCGTTATTTCATTCGGTGGTATGCGTATCCCAGATATTAGCGAAAAAGAGGCCTATAATGTAGTCAATAAGGCGCTTGATTTGGGAATTAACTACTTTGAGACGGCATATTACTATGGAGACAGTGAAATAAAGTTAGGAAAGTCACTTGGAAGAAAAAGAAAAGATATCTACCTTTCAACAAAAAATGGTTACAACAAACCAATGACCGGTGATGAAGTAAAAAAAAGTGTTGAAGAACAATTAAAACGCCTGCAAACTGATTTCTTTGATTTTTATCAGATGTGGGGGACAGATTCAATGGATATGTTCCATAAGATTACGGCCCCCGGGAACAAATATGGGGCAATAAAACAACTGATGAAAGAGGGAGTCATCAAACACGTGGGATTGACCACCCATGCTTCCCCGGAAGACGCCGAAAAAATGATCGAAACAGGACTTTTTGAATGTGTTACAATTTATTATAATGCTTACCGCCAATCCTTCACAAAAGTTGCCGCGCTTGCAAAGAAACTTGGGATTGGAGTTATTGCAATGGGCCCTTTAAATGGCGGTTTTCTTGGTTCGGAGAGCAAAGAGCTGTCTTTTTTAAAGAGAGGCAAAGCAAAAACAAACGCACAGGGCGCGCTCCGGTTCATTGTCGGAAATCAAAATATTGCAACGGCGATCGTCGGTTTTAAAACTGTTCAAGAAGTAGAAGAGGGCGTCTTTGCCGCCGGCCTTTACAGTGATATTACAAATACCAATGATATGGCCGAAATTACCGAAGGCTTTAAAGTGCTGGCAAAAACTATTCCGGAGGCGGTTTGCAGCAGTTGTAACTACTGCATGCCCTGCAAAGAAAAGATAGGAATTCCGGGTATCTTTACCCTGGTGAATAATGCCAAAGTTTACGGTACGATAGAATTTTCAAAAAACAGGTATAAGAATCTAAAAATTAAAGCTGATATGTGCTCGAAGTGCGGCGCCTGCATGAAAAAATGCCCGCAGAAAATAGACATTATCAAAGACCTGGCAGAAGCACACATTATGCTGAAATAAGCGCTCAATATGTCAATGAACATGAAGGCAAAAAGAAGACAATAACAGGTGGAGGGAAAATATGAAAAGTAACACTGCTTTATTGATAATCGATATGCAAAATGATTTTGTTTTATCCGGGGCGCCCCAGTATGTCAACGGTGCAGAGAAAATAATTCCAAAAATAAAGAAAGTTCTCGGCAATTTTCGCAGCAATTCGTTACCCGTGTTCCATGTGGTCAGGGAATATAGGGCGGACGGCAGTGATATCGAAGCCTTCAGGTTAAGAGAATTCCTTTCGCGCCGGGGTTACTGTGTCCCCGGGACAAAAGGATGTGAGATTGTCAAGGAATTGTGTCCGGTAAAAGGAGAATACAGAATAGTAAAAAACAGCTTTAGCGGGTTCATGCGGAGTTTTTCAGCGAGTTTGACCTCAAAAGCGACCTAATTCACTACTTGCAGTGTCAAAGAGGCATGGTAAGCCTCTAATCTTTTCTGCCTTGCACC